>OLQI01000371.1_pt1 | contig 45053 bp, 46 predicted proteins | sample 1672171 | NCBI WGS metagenome assembly OLQI01 (sample SAMEA3136655, study PRJEB25190) | human gut metagenome
TTTTCCTCTCATTAGTTAATTTCCTTTGTGAATTTATTGATAATTAAGAATTATCGAATATACAAGGTACGTCTTTCTAAGAATATAAGTAACTTTCGCAAGGCTTTTTTGACAAACCCCACCTTTTCCAGTACTGTGATACCAAAAAGAGAAAAAGGGGTACCACCATGAACTTACAAGAAAAAGTAAAACCATACTTAGAATACTGCACCTACAGAAAAGAACTGGACGCGAAAACAGTAAAAGCATACCGAATCGATTTGACCCAGTTCTTTTCTTATGTACAAAGCACTGAGCCAGAAAAAGAAACTATCGAGCAGTACATCACAGAACTACACAAAAAATACAAACAGAAAACAATAAAAAGAAAAATTGCCTCCATAAAAGCCTTTTACAGTTACTTAGAAGAAGAGGAATTGGTAGAGCAGAATCCTTTTCGGAAAATAAAAGTGAAATTTAAAGAAACCATCATTCTTCCACGTATCATACCCCGGGAAGAAATCGAGCAGCTGCTCAATTACATATATGCCAGCCTGAGCAGCCTTTCAGGAATTCAATACAAGCACAGCTTACGTGATGCCGCAGTTATCGAAGTGTTTTTCGCTACAGGTGCCAGAGTATATGAAATCTCTAACATCCGGGTAGAGAATATAAATTTAAATTCCGGTCTGATACGAATTATGGGAAAAGGCAGAAAAGAAAGATATATCCAAATCAGCAATACAGCCGTTTTGGACATTTTAAGAAAATATTATGAAGAAAATGAGCCCGAAATAAAAAAGTCCGGCTATTTTTTTATAAACAACAGGGGAAAGCGCTACACAGAACAATCAATCCGGCTTATGCTGAAGAAATATACACTAAAGGCAGGAATACAAAGAAAAATCACTCCCCATATGTTTCGTCATTCCTTTGCAACATACCTTATAGAGGAAGGCGTTGACGTAAGCTGCGTACAGCAGATTCTGGGCCATTCCTCTATTAAAACCACCCAGATCTACATCCACGTAGCTGCCAAAAAACAGGCAGACATTTTAAGAGAACTGCATCCACGGAATAATATGAATATTGTAAAAGTTGCGTAAGGCAAGTCGTGGCAATATAGTTATATCAGCCAGCTGCAAAAACAGGTGGTCTTTTTGTTATACAAAAACCTGGCGAAATTAAGCAGAAATTTCAAATTTTTTCACTAAATCCCTCAAAATATGCTAAACTATGAAAGTCCAATAATCTATATCCCGAAAAAAGGAGATGATTACCAATGGAAAAATCCTTTCCTCCAACAAAAGAATACATGGTCCCACAGCTATACGAATACATTCTACACCGCTCCGGCGACAAATCCGTACAAAACGATAAAACAGGCATCCAGAGAATGCTGCAAAATTTCAACGGAGCTTTTACAGAAGAACAGCTCCGGGAAAATATGGAAAAGTACAACCTCACAAAAATGTTTGAACTGGTTAAAAAATACTTCAAGAGAGAATACGATTATAAAGATGACTCTATTATATTAAGCAACAATTATCAGCAGAGCATCAACAGCTATCTGTACGATGACCTGGTTAATCCCATCTTTATCCATATTGACGAACTCCTGGAATCCACAATGATTGCGTTTTTGGCAGCAGCATTTAAGTGGTCCAAAGAATTTGAAAATCTGGAAGTCTATGGTGAATGCTTTAAATATGTACTGTTTTTGCTGAATGATGTCTGCATCTTTGGAAAAATGCAGGGCGTGGAAGCCAATAACGCCCTTTTAAAACTGCTGTCCAATGATACCCAGATTTTACAGCTTGCAGAAAGCTGCTATTGGACGATTCTGGTTTTCAGTCTGGCCCATGAAATGGCACATGCATATTTCGCACATATCGGAAAGAAGTATTCGGAAAAACATCTCGAAAGAAAAGAATATGATGCAGATATGGTGGCTTATGACATTGTTCTGAGAATTATTATGGATGCTGATAAGGAACACATTTTGGAAGATTATACTTATCTGGCGCCCATGATGTATATGGATTTCTTTGATTTATACTATTATACAGACCGGATCTTGTATAAAACCAGATTTTATGATCCAAGCCATCCTACTCCTGACAAACGAAAGCGTCGCCTGTTCGCAGTTGTAAACAAGGACGAATACGAATTTGATGCAGTATCAGGCAATGATTTATATAGAGATTTTCTTGACATCTTCAAAGAATACAAGGAACAGGTCCTTTTGAAAATGGAACGGGGAAAATTAGATAAAATAATACACGTAGAAAAAAGAAGAAAAATGAGAGGAGAGAACGAGTATGACACTGCAGGAAGCACTAAAATATGATAATCTTCTGAAACACAATCTTATGGAAAAAGCAGCTACACTTAATCTGAGTGAAGAAACTGCAAGCCAGATTATGGATCAACATGTACTTGTAATCCCGGATGATGCAAGAAGCGGAATGATATTCCTTGGAAATGAATCTGCTTCCTACAAATTAGGAAATGTTCGCTTAAACCTGAAAAACGCCGTTGCAGCAGGCCTGGAACTATTTGCTGCGGTCAGCATTCCAGATGCTTTTTGGAATTATCTGCAGCTTTTAATCTCTGCAGCCTTTTTTATTCAGAAATCTACGAAACAGGAAGTTGAAAAAGAAGAAGCGTACATACTATATTTCCTACATCAGCAGGATTGCTACAAGGTAGGAATAAAGGAAAATGATTTTGAACATAGATTTGAAATGTGGTGCCAGGGCAGGCAATTAGAATATCCGGGAAAAATGAACTGTGAAAAGGCCATAAAGCACTTATATAAAAATAAAATGATAGATATAGAAGCGGAAATGATTTATTTGAGGGAACAGGTGATTGGACATGTTACCTCATGATTTATAACGAAACACCTCCAAAATATGAACAAAATAATGGAAAAGAAAAGTATTGAAAGAAACGGAAAACATGCCGAGTAATTTCACAAAGGAAAAGGAGTCCGGCTAAATGCAAAATAAAAATCACATATTCCTTCAATTGAAAAAAATCACGGAAGTCACCACCTTAAGCTTTCTGCTGTTTTACATACTCCTTCCGGGAATCAGCACAAATCTGTATCTGGGAATCTATGCAACAGCAATTCTGATTCTATATTTTGCAGCCGGAGACTACCGAAATACTGAAATTCTCCAGGAGTTTCTTACGGCCGGAGTTTTTGCAACTATAGGCTTCTTTATATCTAAGCTTGCCAATGGCTGCACCATGGCAGACATATGGAACAACAAATCCTGGTTTCGGTTCCTGCTTTTGGAAACCTGCATTGCTGAATATATTATCTTCTGGCTTCTTCAAATGAAATCGCAGAAAGAGCAACAGCGTTTCTATGAGACCTCCGCTTCCATGAAGCTTTTTCCAACTCGTGAAAGTGACCTGGAGCGGCTTTCCCTCTATTTATCTGAGGTAGACGCAGTTGGCATAAACGGCACCTGGGGCAGCGGCAAAACCTTTCTGGCAGACCAGTACATAGAACGAAATCAGGACAAATACGAAGTAATCAAGGTAGAGCCTCTGACCTGCAACATGTCCGCCATAGATTCCTACCTGTTTCAGCAATTGGAAAAAGTCCTTCGTGCCAACCGCATCTATCCCAGATATTCCAGAAAGCTGCAGCGTGCGCTGTCTGAAAATGCCTGGGGAAAACAATTCAATTCTATTTTTGGCACAGGTGAAAACGATCAGGCAACCGAATTCCAGGGCTTCTGCCAGGATCTGGATAAGCTGGATCACAAAATCCTTCTGGTCTACGAAGACATTGACCGTATTTCCGGCGAAAACCGTGACCAGATTGCTCGTCTGTTCGACCTCACCCAGAAAATGATCTCCCATAACGTAAAAGTGATCTACCAATTTGATCTGGGGAAAATGGCAGATCTGGATTTCAACCGGGATTATCTGGAAAAATATATTCCATACATTATCAACCTGACAGAAATTTCTGTAAAAGACATTGTAATAGAAGCGTTGGAAGAACTGAAGCATGTGTGTGCAGGACTGAACTGGGGAGATTTCCGTCTCTTATTCGAAGCTCCTATTGTTGACTATTATTTTGGAAGAGAATTCAATTTACCACTGCAACTTGAATATAGAGTGGAAAATGTTACTCCGAGAAAGCTGAAGGCATTTGTGACAGAAGTTAATACGATTATGCAGCAGCCGGAGTTTTCGAATAAAGAAAATCGTAACACGGTTATTGCATTCTTTTTTATGAAGCATTTCTTTGACGACCTGTACCAGGAGCTGCCCTTTCAGAAAAGCTTGTTGGAGGAAATGACTTTTGTCTACAACAATTCTGAGAACAATAAGGAAGAACAGATAACGATCATGGAACTGATTGCAAGGCACCGACTGACGAAGGAGAAAAAGCCGGGAACAGAAATAGATAAAGAAGCAATAACCACGGGAAAAATAAAAGAAATGTTTTTTGAAGAAGGCGGTAAGAACACAGGAGAAAATCTGGATAAGCTTGCACTGATGCTTCTCCTTGGGTACAAGCTTGAGTTTGCGCAGAAAAAACAGGAACAGGAAAAAGAACAGGAGAAAAACAGAGAGAACGATAGACTGCGTGAAAAAGCGTCTGAAATTGCACTGAATCAGGAATTAAGAGACATTGCAGATATTGAATATAATGAGAAAATCAGCCGTCTGATTCTGAATCTGCATCAGAATGGAAAGTCTGAGTATACAAATGCAGAGGCCGTGGCAGTTACCTTTCTGAAAGATGTTCTATTGAAGGAGAAGACTCAATGGGAAGAAGCGTGGAAGGATTTTCGGCAAAAGCTGTTTCAAAGCAATTTTTATAAAGACAATCATACCGTATTTAATTTGGTAACAGATGATTTTTGCATATTATTCCGGGCACTGTGGATATATTTTTCAAAACATCACCTACAATATGATAAGGATGATATTATGGACAAGGCCTTGGATTTTTATAAGGAGCTTGATGATAACAAGGAACAGCTGACCCTTGAGAAGCTGGCGATTTTAAACACCTGCGAATTTGAAAAACGTAAATATTATCTGAAAACAATTGCATGGTTCAATGGTCTGGAAATAACCGGACATTTCAATAAGGATAGTATTTATCGGGATTTTCTGGAAAAATATACTGTGGCAGCTTACAAGCACGGCTATTTAAGACGATATAATTTGGACCTTTATATATCATCAAAAAAGGAAACAGAAGTGAACAATCAAGGTGTGCAAAGATTTTTAAAGGATTGTAAGAAGAACATACTGCAACCGACTTCAAGTGAATTTTCAGAGCAGATCATAGAGGAAACCAATCTTGTAACCGGTTTTTATGATAAAAATTTGCGCCTTATTCAGCAGGAGAATCCAGCGTCAAGAAAAACATTCCAATTAAAAGTTACAACCAAAAGTCATGTGAGCCATACAAATGAAACCATATTTGAAGCATTAGAGCAGGAAATCAAAAATGGAAATTTCAACAATATCCAGGAGAAAGAGTCCTTTCGGCGTAAACTGGAAGAATATTATAAGAAAGAAAAAATTAATCTCAGAGAATACATGGAGCTGTGGGGGAAAATAAACAAGTAGAGAAAACTGTGGATCGAGGGAAATATATACAAGGCTAGTATAATATCAATCCACCCACCCACTCTATTGTGTAATAAGTATACACATTCGTGACAAAATTAGCTTTTTCGGGCTATTTACTTGACAGAGATTTGATTTGGTTGTATCATTCCTGTAAGTGGATATTTATAGTATATTCATAATATATTCCAGGAGAAACATATGGAGAAAGAGACGAAAGAAACACAAAAGAAGGCAGCCCCTTCTTCCCAGGCAGCAGCCATGCGCAATGACACCATTGATCTGGTGGAGCTTGCATACGTACTGCTGAGACGCTGGAAGATGCTGGTGCTGTTCACTGTAGTGGGAGCTCTTTTGGCAGGTGCCTACCACCAGTTCCTGGTGAAGCCTACCTATCAGGCGGATGCATCCATCTTCATCACCAATACGGACTCTGTGATCACAATCTCTGATATGCAGCTTAGTTCCGCATTGACTGAAGACTATTCCAAGATTCTTACCAGTCGCTCCGTGCTGAAGGAAGTAATCGAGGATCAGGATCTGGACATGACCTTCCAGGATTTATCCAAGCTGCTCACCATTACCAACCCGGAATCCTCCCATATTATCAACATTGCAGTAAACTGCGGTGATGCAGATATGGCGCGGAATATTGCCAACTCCCTGATGAATGTGGGAATCCACAGAATTTACCAGATAATCGGCACCGGAGAACCCAATGTAATTGACTATTCAGAATCCGATTCCGTTGTGGAGACTACCCCGGGACTGAAGAAATACCTGATGCTTGGTGGTATGCTGGGTCTTGTTCTTGCATGTGCACTGATCACAGTAAGGTTCCTCTTAGATACCACACTGAAATCTGAGGACGACATTGCTAAATATCTGCGGCTGCCTGTGCTGTCCGTAGTACCATACTATGAAGAAGGGAAAGACTGATTATGGAAAGAGATACGACAGTAGAAGCCCTTTTTCAGGATCTGATGAATAACGGCAGCATGGATGAGCCATGGACTGTGCGTCCGGATAAGGTTGTAAAGCCTGTATTGCCCAAGCTTCCGTTCCGTGTAAATGAGGCAATTAATATTCTTCGAGGCAATATCCAGATGAGTGGTTATCGCCTGAAGGCAATTGCAGTTACCAGTGCAGGAGCACATGAGGGCAAATCCTCCACTGCATTCCGTCTTGCCAAGAGCATGGCAGCGCTAGATAAGAAGGTTCTGTATCTGGACTGCGACATCCGTAATTCCAAGATTCAGGAGCGTTATCAGATCGAGGGCGAATACAAGGGACTTAGTGAGTACCTCTGCGGGAAATCCCAGCTGGAGGAGATTGTTTACCATACAGACGATAAATGGATGGATATGGTGTTTGCAGGTGCTGTGGCACCGAATCCCAGTGAGCTGATTTCCGGCAGCCTGTTTGGAGATCTGATGTCCTTTGGCAGACACAATTATGAATATGTGATTTTAGACACACCGCCAGTGAACCTGGTGGTAGATGGACTTCTGGTTGCCAAGCAGTGCGACGGCACCATTCTTGTAGTAGAGAGCGGTAACACAGAGCGCGCTCAGGCTGAGAAGGCTAAGCAGCAGCTTCTGTATGCCGGCATTAAGATTCTTGGCGTAGTGCTGAATAAGGCTGGCGCAGAAGGCGGTCGTTATGGCTACGGCTATGGCTATGGCCACTATGGTTATGGTCACTATGGTTCCGAGAAGGAAGCTGGTCAGGGAGAGGATACCAATGGAAAGAAGAAACGTAAGCGAAAGCACCGGAGGTAGGCAATCCCATTCCCATCACCACAGAAGGAAGAAACCACTGTACCGGCGGATCCGGCATTGGATTCTGAAGCATAAGAGACAGATTGCTGCCACCGCAGCAGTATGCGTGGTAGCTGCAGGAGGCATTGGGCTTCTGATCCGACAGCAGCTGCAGAAGCAGGAGTCCATGCAGATTACAGCAGGCAATTCCCATGATGTGGGAAACAGCTACCGGGAGCTTACCTATAAGGGGAAGAAATACCGATATAATCCCCTGGTAAGAACCATCCTTTACGCCGGTATAGACGAGGAGGATGTTCTCACAGAGAGTAAGCAATATGGCAATAAGGGCAGGGCAGACAGCATAGCACTTGTTGTTATGGATAAACAGAAACAGAAGATTACTATTCTTCCAATTAACAGAGATACCATGACCCAGGTTCGAAGATATTCCCTGAATGGAAATGACAACGGACTTTACACCACCCACATCGGTTATGCATATGCCTATGGAAATGGTGGCAAGGTCAGCTGTGAGAACCTGATGGAAGCCGTTTCCCTGCTTCTTGGAGGGATTACCATAGGAGATTATGTGGTAACCAGTCAGGCATCTATGCCATACATAAATGATCTGGCAGATGGTGTTACAGTGACAGTTCCCAATAATGATCTCGCAGAGCAGTATTCAGAATTATATCAGGGAAATCAGGTGACCCTGACTGATAACAATGTAACTCCATATCTCCAATACCGAGATACAGAGGACGCTTTCAGTAATGAGGGCAGAATGGAGCGCCAGAAGAGCTTTATAACTGCTTTTGTGAATCAGCTGAAGCAGATGTCTACAGGCACTCTTGATGACAAATGGGATGAGCTTGGCGACATGGAGGACTACCTTCAGACCAGCATTACCAGAAATAAATATCTCGACCTGGTTACTCTTATAAAGAACCTGGACTTTTCAGAAGAGAATTATGATTCCATTCCCGGAAAGGATCAGGAAGGCGAGCTCCATGATGAGTTCATTCCCGATGAAGAGGAACTGCAGGAGAAGATTATAGAACTCTTTTATGAAGAAGTATAATTCCAAGGAGGGACAGACCAATGAAACGTAAAACAATAGCAGCATTAATCGCAGTCCTTACAGTAGGTATGATGAGCACCAGCGTATGGGCAGCAAAGAGTATTTCACAGATTATCCCGGAGGCACCGAAGGTAGTCAGCGGTAACCTGACAGCAGGACAAATACTGGCCGTGAAGAATGTGGATATCAGTGCATATAAGAATCCAACGGTTGCAGAAGCAGTAAAGAAAGCAAATGATGATAATACTATCACTACAGTAAAAGAAATTCTTACTGATCTGGGTGTAGATACCAAGACAGAAGAAATTAAAACTACAAGTGGAACAGTTGTAAATCCATCTTTATATGAAATGGTTACTCCGTTTATAGATCTTGTTATCGAAGAAAATGGTAAGACAATCTATGAAACTACAGGAGAAATTACAGCAACTATTACGGTAGAGGCTGTAAAGGATATGAATAAGAAAGATATTCTTCTGATGCAGATTGATCCAACCACTGGAAAGGTATATTTTATTGCACCCGAAGAATTCAATAGTGCAACTGGAGAAATTACCGCTACATTCCCTACCTTAGGAACAGTTGCAGTTCTGAAAACCGTTCCAGTTGTTGTAAAAGACACCGATCCTGAGAAATACGAGAATGAAAAGGTAACAGAGGCTGTTACTCAGCTTAAGGATGAGACAAAGGGTGTTAACCTTGCAGATGTATTAAATATCCTCACCACAGAGGACACAACTGCAATCCAGGTGGCTGATGGCGTGACTATCAACGCAGCTGACTACAGCACAGCAATGAGCTTTGCAGATCTTGCAATCAAGCAGGGCGAGGATTATCTCTATGATATGGATGGAAGCCTGGAAGCAGAAGTAAACCGTGATCTGGCGGCTACAGACTGGCAGAAGCTGGTACAGAGTGTAAATCCTGATTATGACACTGCTTCTGCAGAAGCAGATCCATCTCTTCTCACAGAGCTTGAGCCATTTACAATCCCGGGAAGCTTCCTGATGCAGATCAACCCGGTAACCGGAGAGGCTGAATATATCTATGAACCAGAGCTGTATTTTGCATTACCAAACAGCAAAGAAGATGAGGAAGAGACAGAGGATGATGAAGAAGAGGTTCGCACAGGCTGGACTGTAGAGGATGAGACTGCCAGCGAGGATACACCGAACCTGGTAATCTGTGCAGAATTTAAGAGCATGGGACCGTTCGCTATTTTCCTTCCCAATGATGCACAGTAATTAAATATACAAAATTGATAAATGTTCCTGGGGGGGGGCAGAGCTGCAATCAATAATGACTTAATATATAATTGCGAATAAGCTGATGAGAAGGAGATGTGTATTCTCTCTTGTCATTGGCAAAAGTATAAAAATGATATTCTATAAATCCCGGAATCCCAGTAAAAACATTTGTATTTAACTGGGACCGGGCTTTTTCATGAATATGTATATGCAGAAAATCAAAAGAGGAGCTTATGTGTGAAGATTGAAAATAAAACAACGAAAATTCTGGTTCATGATATTCCCCTTCGTCTGGTAAAAGTACTGAATATTATCTGTCTGACATTTCCTTTTGCCTGTTGCTGGTATGGCTATTATTCAAGACAGATGCAGTCTTCCTTTTACAGGCGCGGTAATCTTTTGATGATTACCTTGTATATGGTGGTATACTTTCTGTTTGCCAGAGTATATAATGGATTTCTGGTTTCGGTGAATCGGATATCGGAAATGGTGTATAGTCAGGTATTAGCAGCACTGGTTACAGATGGAATTAGTTATCTGGTAATTGCTTTACTGGTAAAGGGATTTCCCAATCTGATACCGGGCATTCTGGCAATCGGTGGACAAATTCTTTTGTCTGCTTTGTGGTGTTATACAGCCCATCACTGGTATTTTAGATCATTTCCACCGCGCAAAACTATGATTGTCTATGATGTCAGAGAGGGAATGGAAAGCTTGATTAATCAGTATGATTTGGAACGTAAATTTCAGATAGAAGAGATTATACAGGTGAAAGAATGTCTGGAAAATCTTGAAAAGCTGAATAAGGTGGATACAGTTTTTCTTAGTGGTATACATAGTCACGACAGAAATATTATTTTGAAGTATTGCATTGAGCAGGATGTGAGGGTGTATGTGGTTCCGCGAGTTGGCGATGTGCTTATGAGTGGTGCACAGCAGGTGCATCTGTTTCATTTACCTATGCTGCGGGTTGGCAGATATGAGCCTACACCGGAATATCTGTTTGTCAAAAGACTGATTGATTTGATGATGGCAGGAGTAGCGACTGTTATCTTGTCTCCGATTATGGTTATTACAGCGATTGCAATTAAAGCATATGACAAAGGACCTGTGTTTTATAAGCAGACAAGGCTTACCAAGGACGGAAAAGAATTTGGCGTGTTGAAATTTCGTTCTATGAAGGTAAATGCTGAGAAGGATGGAGTGGCCAGACTGTCAAGCGGGGAAAATGATCCCAGAATTACTCCGGTTGGCCGTATTATCAGAAAGTGCAGGATTGATGAATTGCCGCAGCTTCTTAATATTTTAAAAGGTGATATGACCATTGTTGGTCCAAGACCGGAGAGACCATCTATTGCTGCAGATTACGAGAAGGTTATGCCGGAGTTCCATCTTCGCTTACAGGCAAAGGCAGGACTTACGGGATACGCACAGGTATATGGCAAATATAACACCACACCTTACGATAAGCTGCTTATGGACCTGATGTATATCAGCCACCCCAGCTTGCTGGAGGATCTGATGATTATGTTTGCAACTGTGAAGATTTTATTCATGCCGGAAAGTACAGAAGGCGTGGAAGAAGGGCAGGTAAATGCTCTTGGAAAAATGGACAAAGAAAGTAAGTAACAAAAGAGCTTTGTCGAAATGGTACTTGTAATGTCAAAAAAAGGATGGTATACTGTAAACGCTTTAAAGAAGTATAGATCCTGTTTATGCCTGAAAGTACCGAGGGAATTTCTGAGGTTCAAACCACGGCGGTGAGTGGCGAAAAGCACTAAATAACGATGTTTTTGTTCACTTTTGGTTGCTAAAAATTGGAAGAAAATCCAGAGTGGAATCGGGCATAAATACACCTCTTACGGTGGCGTGGTGTTAGAAAACCGGCAGACTGCACTGCGAGAGGATGTACCGACATTGCGGTGACTCTCACATAGCGGTTTCGGAACTGAGCAATGATAACATCACCTGTGATTTCATCCCGGTCTTGGAGATAACAAGGCGGCTGTGAGAATCTCATGGTCGCAGAGATACTCATTCATGTAGGGTAATCCGGCATAAACAAGGGAGTTACGGTGGCGTGGATGAGTGGAACCTAGAATAAACACATGAGCTACCGTGGCGTGAATGAGTATATCAGGACTAAAGACACCGCTTACAGTGGCAGGTGATAGTGCCATCAAGACTAAAGACAGGAACTACTGTGGCAATGATTTGTCGCAGAAATGTTTATTGCATCAGTTCAAAGACATAGCGGTAGTGTGACTCACACTGCTGAGGACGATTAGTAGAGTTTTATAAGGAAAAACGGCTCAGACTCTTGGAGATTGAGTCTGGGCTGTAATCATTGATATGCGGAGAGGGACTATGAGTGTTGTGGAATACAGAGGATACTCCGTACTTATGTCGGTTTATCATAAAGAGAAGCCGGAATATTTGAAGCAGGCGATTGAGAGCATTCAGGCACAGGCATTCCCAACGGATGATTTTGTGCTGGTATGCGATGGACCGTTGAGCGAACCACTGGATAGCGTAATTGCTAAAAAACAGCAGGAGATGGGTACAACGTTGAACGTTATTCGTCTCGCAAAGAACGGTGGCCTTGGCAATGCACTGAATGAAGGCATCAAGCACTGTAAAGATGAGCTGGTTGCCCGGATGGATAGCGATGATATTGCCTATCCAGACCGTTGCGAGAAACAGATTAATGTGTTCAATACGCACCCGAAAGTGAGTATTTGCTCAGGTGTTGTGGAAGAATTTACGACAGACCCAGAGGTTGTAGACACGAGACGCGTTCCGCCGGAAACCCATGCGGAAATCGTAGAGTTTGCAAAGAAGCGGAATCCGTTCAATCACCCCTGTGTGATGTATAAAAAATCCGCAGTCGAAGCAGTTGGCTCCTATCAAGATTTCTACTTACTGGAGGACTATTACCTTTGGCTAAGGATGCTGATGTCAGGGTATCAGGGCTATAACATTCAAGAGCCGTTGCTCCATATGCGGGCAGGCTCGGATATGTATTTAAGAAGAGCCGGTTGGAAGTACGCCAAGACACAGGCAAGGCTGTTCAAATTCATGAAGAAACAGGGCTTCATTGGAGTAGGACAGTACATTAAGAGTTGTGTGATTCGTAGCGGGTCGGCGCTGGCTCCGAACTGGCTGAGAAAGTTTATGTTTGAGAAAGTGTTGAGAAAGTAAAGAGGAGTTAATTAGATGAAGATTGGAATCCTTACTTATTACGGCGTACATAATCATGGTGCTGTTTTACAGGCTAATGCATTGAAGACAGTAATGGAAGGTAAAGGGCATGAGTGCGGTTTCCTTGAGTTCGAGCGTAGCTACTCGAACATTTCTCAGCAGCAAGCTAATAAGTACAAATTTGGATTGGGCAGTATTGGTTTCTATGCCAAGTACATGATGAAAAAGGGCTTGGGAAATATTCTTTATAATGTAAGTAAAAAACGGACACTAGGGAAATTTAGAGCTGTCAATATTCCGATGATGGGTAAGTACGAAGATTTTACAGGAGACTTGGCTGTAATCGGGAGTGACGAGGTGTTCAGCCTTGAAATCGGTGTTAATCCTTTTATGTATGGTAATGGTTTGAAGGCAAAGCACATCATCAGCTATGCAGGGTGTTTTGGTCCTACGACGTATGATGAGGTCGTTAAGCAAGGACAGCAGAAGATGATTTCAGATGGACTTCGTCGGATGGATGCAGTTTCTGTGAGAGATCAAAACTCGATGGATACTGTGAAAAAATCTGCCGGAATTGACGCAACACTTGTATGTGATCCGGTCATTCTCTACGGATATGAGAAAGAGATGAAATCCTTTGTGCCTCCGATGAAGGACTACATTCTTATCTACTCGTATGATAAGAACTTGAATGATGAAGCTGAGTATAACCACATCAAGGAATACGCAGAAAAGCATAATCTGAAAATTGTATCAGTGGGCTACTACCACAAATGGTGCAAGTGTATTGACGCTTCTCCGTTTGAATTGCTCGGTTGGATCAAAAATGCAACGCTGGTTGTGACGGATACATTCCATGGCTCTGTGATGTCTATCATTTGCAATACCCCGGCAGTTGTAAAACTGCGTGGCAATCAGAATAAGCTGCGATTCCTTTTGTCGGAATATGGTCTGCTGGACAGAACAATTTTGGATTTTTCGGAAATGGAAAGCGTTGCAGGCAAATCTGTGGATTTTGCTAATGTGAATGCCGCAATTCAGGAACGCCGTGTTGCTTCTATGAAGTTCTTGGATGATGCACTTGCTGGCTGCCGATGATGAGGAGAAAGTATGTTGACGGTTGATTATGAAAAATGTACAGGCTGCGGGGCGTGCGTTCAGTGTTGTCCGAAGCGGTGCATTTCATGGACACAGAGAGAGTTTGGATTTCGATATCCACAAATTGATAAAGATGCCTGTGTAAATTGTGGTCTGTGCGAAAAAGTGTGTCCTATCGATAAGGCACTCGAGGTTTCTGACGAGCAGAAAGCGTATGCGGCTGTACATAAGGATGATGAAGTGTTGGCGAAAAGCACAAGCGGTGGGGCGTTTACTGCCATCGCCGATGCCATCTTTGCGCAAGGCGGCATTGTGTATGGTGCAGCGATGCGGGATGGTATGCAGGTTAAGCACATTCGGACAAGTGGTAAGGATGACTTTGAGGGACTGCGGAGTTCTAAATACCTGCAAAGTGATACTGGAACCACCTATCAGATGGTTGAGCAAGATTTGAAGCAGGGAAAAACAGTCCTATACTCTGGGACTCCTTGCCAGATTGACGGGTTGAAGAACTTCTTGAGGAAGGACTACGAGAATCTTTATACCGCAGATATTGTGTGCCATGGAGTTGGTTCTCAAGCCTACTTTGACAAGTACATGGATTATGCCAGAGAAAGATACGGCAAGATAAAGGCACTACGGTTTCGATCCAAGGAATATGCGGGGTGGAGCTGCGGCGGCGGCGTCGTCGTCGTCGATTCCTCTGATTGTCTGAAAAAAATCCCGTATCGGGATTTTGATAATTACTACTACTCCTATTTCCTGTCGGGAGATATCTACAGAAAAAGCTGCTATTCCTGTAAGTATGCAAATACCAATAGGGTGGGTGACTTTACGCTGGGAGATTATTGGGGCGTGGAGGCGTTGAATCTTCCGCTACAGACTGAAAACGGCTGTTCTCTGTTGCTGGTAAATAACCAGCATGCAATGCAGCTGTTGGATGAAATAGAGAGCCTTGATAGGGTGGAAACGACAGTCGAACAAGCGGCGCACTGCAACAAACAGCTGAACGCACCTTCAAAATTGATGGATAGCCGACAAAATCGAATCGGAGAATATGAGTCGATGAGTGGACAGCAGATTCAGAAAGAGTATCTGAAAAACCATCGAAAGACTGTTGTGAAGGGACAGCTCAAGGCACTGATGCCGTATAAATTAAAGTTGCTGATTAGAAGCGCAAGAAAGTGACGGGGGATAAGTTGTGGTAAATATTAGAATCAAGGGCGGACTTGGAAATCAGCTTTTTCAGTATGCTGCAGGGTATGCTTTAGCAAAAAGGATGAATCAAAAGTTGAAATTGGATAGCTCTTTTTTCCCGCAGCAGACGCTCCGTGGTTTTAAGTTGGGATATCTTAATGTGACATTTGGCGATGTTGTCGAACGTCAAAGCGGACTTGTTAAAGCATATAAAAATAAGTACTTAAATAAGACACTCCGGAAAGCCAATGTGCGGGTTCTTCCGTGTGGAAAGCAAACAAAATATTTGCTGGAAACAAGGTCAGATATTGTACCGGAATTCTTTAATATTAGTGCTCCCAATATCTATCTGGACGGGTACTATCAGAGCGAAAAGTATTTTAGGGAATACAAAGCCGATTTGATTAAACAGTTTACGCCCAATTATCCTAGTGAAGCGGAATATGAATCGGTTCTTGCTGAAATTCAAGGCTGCGAGGCGGTTGCGGTTCACGTGCGCCGGGGAGATTTTTTGAGTGCGCAGAATGATCCTAATCCGAATCATTATTTACTGGGAGAACAATATTATCACAACACGCTTAAATATGTTACAGAGCATCTGGAAAACCCAGTGTTTTTCTGGTTCTCCGATGATATTGACTGGGTTAAGAAGAACTTTGGAGAGAAAGAAAACTTCCGTTTTGTGAGCTTGCACACAATGCATGCTGATATTGATGAAATGATGCTGATGAAAAATTGTAAGCACATTATTGCTGCAAACAGCACATTCAGTTGGTGGGCATCGTGGCTCAACGAGCATGAAGATGCAATACACATCTGCCCAGCGAAGCGGTATGGCAATCTATATATGATTCCGAATGGGTGGATTAAAATAGCAGTGGAGTAATAGAAGGAGCAATACTATGAGCAAAGTGAAATTGTTGTATATTATAACTAAATGCAGTAAAAGCGGACCAATTAATGTGCTCAATAGTATTATAGATAATCTGGATCGAGGTTTGTTTGAAATCTATTTGATTTCAACAAGTGAAGAAGATAGTTGCAGATCGATGCTGGAGGACTTTACCAGAAAAGTTGACCACTATCAATATATTAGGCTCGCTCCTAAAGATGCTGTGTTGGGAAATATAAAAAAATTGGAAGCAGTTATCACGCAAATCAATCCTGATGTGATTCATTCGACGGGCGTTGTTCCGGATTTGGCAGTTAGTAGAATATGCCCTGATAAGCATATGCTGATTGTGCATTCAAATGTCATAGTTGATAATGTTTATTTGTGTGGAAAGCTCAAGGGAACAATGCTGGCGTTTTTAAATCTGTTTTTGTTTAGAAGAGCAAAATGTGCAGTAGCTTGCTCAAAAAGTTTGAGTGACATATATAAAAAATATGGGCTGAATTTACCGTATATAAGAAATGGTGTTTCGGTAAGCCAGCTACATGATATTGATAAGTCTGAATTGAGAAAACAATTGGGTCTGCCAGTTGACAAAACAATTTATATTTATACAGCTTCTTTTAATCAACGAAAGAACCACTCTTTTTTGATTAAAGCCTTCAGCCAAAATGGTAATCAGGACGCTGTTCTCCTTTTACTTGGGGATGGTGAAACATTTGAGAAAAATAAGAAAATTGCATCTAGTAATAATGTAATTTTCGCTGGTAGAAAGAGCAATGTGATTCCTTACCTTAATGCGAGTGACTATTTTATTTCATCAAGCTTACAAGAAGGTATGCCAATGGCTGTTCTTGAAGCAATGGCTTGCGGCTTACCCGTGTTGCTTTCCAATATTCCTCAACATGAAGAGATATTTGAGCTGAATCATGATGTCGGTTGCATTTTTCAGAACAATTCTTATAGAAACTTAAATGACCAAATTATAGCTCTGACAGAAAAGAACTATGATAAGATGTCTCACGAGGCATATGACACGGTTGAAAAATACTTCAATGCAAAAGTAATGGGAAAACAATATCAGAAATTATACATTGAACTTGCACATAAATTTAGATGATAGAGGAAGTGAGAATATCAACGAATGTGGGTCTATATTACAGGGTGTTTGGCATCAGTTGTGATGATGTGGTTCACCTCGAAGGTAGAGTATAAAAGGGAAAGCGCATGGCATAGTTTTCTTGTTGCTTTTTTCTCAGCACTCCCATTGATTTACATTGCTACAATTCGATATAACGTAGGAAAAGATTATATGAATTACAAAAATCTTTTCATTCGGATAGCGGATGGGTCGAACAGATATAGTGTTGAACCGTTATATCTTTGGCTTAACAAGGGTTTGGTAGCAGTAGGGTTCGATTATGTAAGTGTGTTCTTTGCAACATCTTTTATTTTCCTGCTGTTTATATTTCTTGCTATTTATAATGACTCGTCGAATCGAATGCTAAGTGCATTTTTAGTGGTTTGTACAGGGTTTTATTTTACATTTATGAATGGCACCCGACAGATGATGGCTTGCGCCATCTTATTGTGGTCACTTAAGTATGTGAAGGAAAAGAGATTTGTTCCATTTTTAATAACGGTAATTATAGCAGCAGGATTTCATTATACAAGTCTTATTTTTATTGTTGCCTATTTTATTGGTAACTGGACTATAAATAGAAAATGGCTTATAGCCTTGACGGGTATGGCATTTTTATTGTCGACTCCATTGGCAAATCTTCTGAATAGGATAATTTCATCCAGCTATTATTCGGGCTATGTTGGAGGACAATTTGACGTAGAGGCAAAAGGCTATGTGACCTTATTAATAACTGCAGCAATCATGGCTTTTGCAACAGTGTTCTACGAAGATAGTGCGGAATACAAGTTATATTACAACTTACAAGCCGTTGCTTTGGTATTTGCAGGATTAAATGGAAAGGTTGTCTTGGTGAACAGAATCCGCTGGATTTTTGGATTGCCGGTTATTATTTTAGTTCCGTTAGCAATTTCAAATATAAAGAATGAAAAGGCGAGAACCATAATTACGGCTGGTATTGTGATTCTTTATGCTATATATTTTTATTATACAATTGGAATTAATAATAGCAATAACGTTTTGCCATATGATACGATTTTTAACCATATTAACTGAAATGGAGATGAGATAGTATGTGCAACAATGCGCTAAGGAAAAAAGCGGATTTGACTGTAGTTGTTCCGATATATAATGTTGAGAAGTATCTAAAAAAATGTGTTGAATCTATTGAACACCAAACAATATTTGTGGATTGTATTATTCTGGTTGATGATGGTTCAACAGACTCTAGCGGTGAAATTGCTGACTCTTTGGCAGAACAATTTGACAACATAACAGTTATTCATCATCAGGTCAATGGGGGACTTTCTGCCGCTAGAAATACAGGTTTGGATCAAGCAAAAACAAAATATGTGACATTTGTTGATTCGGATGATTATGTGGATTCTGGGATGTATGAAAACCTGTTAAATATGTTGAATGAAAATGATGCAGATATTTCGATTGGTGGAGTTTGGCGAGAAGAAGAATCTGGCGAGAAAAGCTCTATATATGCTGAGGGAATATTTAAAACATGGAATAAGGGAGAGGCTCTAATTGAGCTGAATAGCTATAGTTATTTTAATATGAGCTTCTGTGATAAAATCTTTAAACGTTCTCTTTTTGAGTCGACAGCGTATGGGAAAACTAGCTTGCGATTTCCTATCGGGAAAACGTGCGAAGACTATTATTTAATGCACCAAGTGGTTGCGCGAGCGGAAAAAATTGTCTATACTTCAACTCCTTTTTATCATTATGTTCAAAGAACGGGAAGCATTACAAGAAATTCAAAAGTGAATATGGGACAAATTGAAGCATCTCTTGCACAGTTGGAGTTTTATCAAAACTGGTTCCCAGACTTGACATATGTTGCCGAAACGGCGTGCTGTTTTTCGCACATGGGAATATATTCTGCATACACAAGAAAGGGAATAAAATGCCCACATGAACTTCTGGAGAAAATGAGAAAGGTATCTAGGAAGTATTTGAAAAGCGTATTAAAGAACAATAGTATCCCAAAGATTAAGAAGGCACAAGCTATAGCATTTTGCTACTGCATTCCTGTATATGCAGCGGTAATTGGGCGCACTAAGCATAGGTAAGGTGGATGGCATGAGCATTATCAGAACTATTAAGAGACTGTGGAGTAAGAGATCTCCGGAAGCGTACATTGACTGGATGCGCTCTGAGGGATGCAGAATTGGTAAAGGAACAAAAATTTTTGCTAGACCAAGTGTTGTGTTTGTTGATACGACAAGACCATGGCTAATTGATATTGGTGAAAACGTTCAGATAACGGGGGGGGTGAAAATCTTAACGCATGGTTATGATTGGTCAGTCCTAAAAGGAATATATGGTGAAGTATATGGAAGCGCAGGTAAGGTGACGATTGGCAGCAACTGTTTTATAGGCATGAATGCGCTAATTATGAAGGGGGCAACTATTGGGGATAATTGTGTCATTGGATCAGGGAGCATTGTAACAGGAACAATTCCACCTAATAGTGTAGCCGTTGGAAATCCGGCAAGGGTCATATGTTCAATAGAGGATTTCCGAGAAAAAAGATGCAGAGCACAAAAGGCAGAAGCCAAGCAGCTTGTTCAGGAATACTATAGGGTTTTTGGCAAAAGACCATCAGAGGATGTCTTGTCAGAGTTCTTTTGGCTATTTGCTTCGAGAGAAAAAACACTAAGAGAAAGCTTTGTCGGAAAAATGAAGTGCGTAAATAATTATGAGGAGTCCATGCGGGTTTTTCTTAATAGTACGCCCGAGTTTAATTCGTATGAGGACTTCTTGAATTTTTGCTTTGAAGATATAAGTGAAAAATGATAAAGGAGGTTTATTAAGTCAAGTGAAGGTCAGCATCATTACATTACATACGGTTAATAATTACGGATCTGTTATGCAAACCTACGCTACTCAACAAATATTTAAAAGATTTGGATGTGAAGTCGAATTTGTTGATTTTTGGAGAGAGAGTAATACTCCAAGAGAAAAGGCTAGGAGATTGCTTAATAGTGCAACTCTTAGAAAACTGAAACCTTTATGGGGAATCAATCAGAAAACAAGAAACATAACATTAAAAGCTTTGGAACGATATATTCAAAACCACGTGCCCCCGACGTGGAAATTTATTCAAGATAATGTACGGCTGACCCCTAACAGGTATTATTCTTTTAAAGAATTACAACAGAATCCGCCTTTGGCAGATGTATATGTCACTGGTAGTGACCAAGTTTGGAATAGCGAGTGGAATCAGGGAATAGAGAAAGCATATTTTCTTGATTATGCTCCAGAGGGAAAAAAGCGAATTTCATTTGCAGCAAGTATAGGAAAAACCACTTTAGATAAAGCAGAAGTAGAAGAAACAGTTGCATTGTGGAAGAAATATGCAGCAATTTCTGTAAGAGAGGAATCTGCAGTAGCCTTAATGAATTCCTTTGGCTTAAATGCCAATTTGATTCTTGATCCAACTTTGATGCTGACCAGTAATGAATGGAAGGAGATTTCCAGCAAAAGGAAAGTCTTGGATGAACCATATATTTTGGTTTATCAATTGCATGAGAATCCTGAATTCGATTTATATTTAAAGAAACTTGCAGAAAAAACGAAATATGCGGTTGTGCGTATTGGATACAGTCATTCAGATCGAAAAAAAACGGGAAAGTGCATAATGCTTCCATCTGTGCCAGATTTTTTAAGATTGTTTTGTGAGGCTACTTGCGTTTTAACTGATTCCTTTCACGCGACGGCATTTGCATTAAATCTCGGAATAGACTTTATTAGTATACTACCTAGTAACTATGGAACAAGAATTGAGAGCATTACAAGACTTACAGGAACAGAAGACCGAATTCTAAGGTCTTATGATGATTTGACAATAGTCGATAGAAAAATTGACAAAGAATCGGTGCAACGTACCCTTTCTGAAGAAAGAAAAAAGGGACTCGATTTTTTGAAATCAGCCATTGAAGTACATTGAGGGGGGAAAACTTGTGTCAGAAAAGTCTGAAAGCAGAGGAAAATATCTTGCAAAAAATACAGCGATATTTGCAATTGGAAATATTGCCTCGCGGCTAATCAGTTTTTTCCTTGTACCATTATATACCAATATACTAACTACATCGGAATACGGGGTAGTTGATTTAATCAACACAGTGTGTACAGTTTTGGCACCTATTTTGATTTTAAATATAAGTGAAGCAGTTATGCGATTTGCACTTGACAAGGATGCGGATTGCAAAAAAATAATGAGCATTGGATTAACCGTATTTGCCAGTTCAATCATCATTGGCTTACTAATCCTTCCTATTTCATCGATGTTTTCAGATATTGCTCCGTATGCTATAGATGTGTATTTCTACACGATAACCCTAGCTGGAAGCCAGTTGTTTTTATGCTATTTAAGAGGAAAAGAGCAACTAGCTTTATATTCTGCAGGAAGTATATTACATACTTTGACAATCGCTTTGTTCAATATCTTATTCCTGGCGGTTATGCATAAAGGAATCAAGGGATATTTTCTGGCGTATATTTTTTCAAATATAATTACAATTGTTTTTTCTTTCATCGCTGGAAATGTTCTTGAGGTCATAAAGAATTATAGACTTGACATAAAGATGGCAAAGTCAATGGCAAAATACTCTGTTGTGCTGATTCCGAATACATTTATGTGGTGGATTATGAATTCATCAGATCGTGTGATGGTTACGTCAATGATCGGTGTTGCAGCAAATGGAATATATGCTGTGTCGTACAAACTTCCATCGTTGGTGTCAACTTTAACAGGAATATTCAATCAGGCGTGGAGTTATTCAGCAATCCGTGAAGATGGTTCAGAAGACGAAAATGAATACAACAATAGAGTTTTCAATCGCCTAGTGTCTATTGTAATGCTTCTCAGCATTATGCTCCTAACAATAATTAAGCTATTTTTAAAATTATATGTAGGTGAGAGCTACTATGAAGCTTGGCGATATACGCCCTTTTTGATCGTTGGAAGCGCGTATCTCACATTAGCCACGTTTATGGCGACAAGCTATACTGTTCACAAAGACAGTTTTGGATACCTGTTCTCCGCAACATTCGGCGCATTGCTGAATGTGATTTTGAATTTTCTGCTTATTCCAATCATCGGAGTATACGGAGCTGCATTCGCAACCTGTGTTAGTTATATCGCTGTATTTATTTTTAGGTTGTTTCATACCCAAAAGTACATCAAATATGATGTGAACAATAAAGAATTTGTTGGTGGAAGTATTCTTTTGATGGTGTCCGCACTGGTATTGTTTGTAGATAACTTTACTGGTTTTTTAATGCAGGTTGTTGTTTTGATTGTAACAGTAGTCTTGTATGCAAAAACATGGGTTCCTATAATACAAAAAGTGATGCAAAAAACGCTTAGGAGATAATAAAATGTGTAATGATTTGGTTTCGCTAATTGTTCCGGTAATAGAATATGTGTGTATTTCTGTTTCAACGCAGGTTACAGGAGGGTACGCATGAATACGGTTTGTGACATTGATATGTGTGCGGGGTGCATGTTATGTTCTGATTGCTGCCCACACAATGCAATTACGATTAAGAAGTCTTTTCAAGCATACAATGCAGTTATAGACGAGTCAAAATGCATTGATTGCAATTTGTGCCATAAACTGTGTCAAGCTAACCATTGTCCGGATTTTAAAGCACCAATCTATTGGGCACAGGGCTGGGCGAATGATGAGAAAATACGTAATAATGCGTCTTCAGGTGGCTTCGCGACAGCGTTAGAGCTTGCCTTTATAAAGATGGGTGGAATTGTATTTAGCTGTACCTATCGAAACGGCGACTTTGTTTTTGAATGCGCGGAAACAGTTGAAGATGTATCGAAGTTCTCCGGTTCCAAGTATGTTAAAAGCAATCCGTCAGGGGTATATAAAACTATCAAACATTACTTAATGATTGGACGGAAGGTTTTGTTTGTAGGGCTCCCGTGTCAGGTTGCTGCTGTTTTAAACTTTTGTGGGTCTACGGACAATTTGTATACTGTTGATTTGATTTGTCATGGGACACCTTCTCCTGAATTGTTGTTTATATATTTAGGAGAGAATAAAATTGAGAAGAGTAGTATTCAGAGAGTTAGTTTTAGAGATAAGACGAAATTTCGCTTAGAACAGAATCATAAAAGCCTTACAAACCCAAGAATATCTGATTGTTATACCGCTACATTTTTGAATGGCACAACATACACAGAAAATTGTTATGTATGTAGATACGCAAGGAGTGAGCGGATTTCTGATATTACATTAGGTGACTCCTGGGGAAGTGATTTGGATGAGGAACAACAGGTAAAAGGAATATCCCTTGTTTTAGCTCAAACAGTGAAGGGGAAAAATCTAATTAAAGCGTCGAACCTTGTGTTGAAGGATGTTTCACTCGAGAAGTCTATTCGATACAATCATCAGCTGGAGTATCCTTCATCAAAGAACTTGGCAAGGAGCGTATTTTTCACAGAGATAGATAATTCTGAAAGTTTTTGCAAGGCATACAGAAAAGCATTTCCTAAACAATACAGAAAAGATGTTGTAAAACGATTGCTACTAAAACTTCATCTTTTGGGGGGGGGTAAAAAATAGAATTTGGTATAGGTTGGTTGTTGAGATAAAATAGTGAGGAAAATATAATGCAAAAAAAGATAGAATATAATGAAGGCATTGCACTTATGCGGGTGTTTTTGACTTTTGCCGTGATTCTTAATCATTTTTGGAAAGTGAAAGATCCCGGTTTTCTTCAACCATTGTATTTATTTAGATCGTGTGCGGTGCCTGTGTTTATGATGTTGTCTTTTTATTTGACAGAACGTTCAATATCTTTCCCGGCAAAAGAAAAGATCAAGAAAAGAATAAGTCGATTGGCGTGGCCTTTTTTTGCGTGGGGGGAAGCTGGCTTACTCTTTACATAGCCGAACGCATACTTGGAGTGGACATAATAGATGGAATACGAGCGTTATTCTGGCAACTTGTTACCGGACATGCATATCATGTTAATGCACCGTTATGGTATATGGCGGTATTGATATGGATAACCGTATTATTTTATGTTCTTTTTCTCAATAATTCGAAAGGTTCAATATATATTGTTCATGTGCTCTCTTTTGTGGTATTGATAATGCAATATACCGGATTTAATTATAGCCTATTCAAGGATTTTCCTTTTGAAGTGAAATTTCCATTGGGAAGAATTGCAGAAATGATGCCATATGCAACAATTGGTTATGATTTTTCACATTTTGATTTGTTAGAGAAAATGCGGACAACATCACGAAGAAAATGGTATATGTGGACAGCACTGATAATGACGATTGTGTTGCTTTGCTTGGGAAAAGAGCCAAAGACTCCTGGATATGGTTATGCGGGACTATTTAGAATTTGTGTTTCAATATGTTTTTTCGTGTGTTTTTTCTTGCTGAATTTTGATGCTTTTCCGTATATGATCAAGCGTGCCTTAATAGTAATAGAAAAACACACTTTAGGAATTTACTGTATGCACTATATAGTTGGAAATACCGCGCAAATGATTTTGAGTTTAGTTCACATTAGTATTAATCCGATGGCATACTGCGTGCTAATTTATATTGCGTGCTATATGTAAGCGCTTCAAAACATGGCGTAGTGACTCCCACTATTCTTCCTGATATACTGTAAAACATCATATATCAAGGGAGGCACACTTATGGCAAGACCAAATTCAGAAACAGTCACTACATTTGGCGAAGTACTTCATTCTGCTAACAATGCTTATTCCCAGGGAAGCAGAGCCGCTAATGCCGACAACCGGCTTATGATCTATTTCCAGGGAATGAAAGTTTATGTTCCAGACGGTTTCCAGGCTGATACACTTTTGAAACATCTTCAGACATTGAAAAAGTTATGATGAAGCGTATTGCAGAAGGAGCCACGCGCATATTCCTTGCCTATGGTAGTACAGATTTCCGCAAACAAATCCCGGGACTGGTTGCTTCTGTCACTCTTGGTTTTAAACTGGATTCGTATAACGGAGACTATGTTTTTATCTTTTGCAACAGAAAAAGAGATTCCATAAAAGTTCTACGCTATGACCAGAATGGATTTCTCCTTGCAACCAAAAAGCTTCTGGATGATATGAAATTTCAATGGCCAAGAACCCTGGATGAAGTAAAAGAAATCTCTTTCCAACAGGTGAAAACAGCTGTTTATGACAGTCGTGATAATGCCCTGGAAAATGCCGGGAAAGTTTTTAAATTCGGCATTTTTCGGAGAATAAAATAACGTGAAATGGTAGAAAAAAGCATCAAAAAATGGTATGATTTTCCTATCATAAACACGAGGGAAAAGGCATGACTGAGCACGAAGAATTATTGATGCTGAGAGTTCTTGCAGCGAAGCAGGCGCAGGAACTGGAAGCAAGCAAAAGATCATACAAGAGCGCGATGAAAAGATCCGCAGATAGAATATCCAGATTGACAATATGATCCAGGCGCTGCTTCATGCCCGGAAAAAACTGTTTGGACCATCCACTGAGGTTACCCAGATGGATGGTCAGCTGTCGTTGTTTGAATCTGTCCAGGAACTTGCCGAGCAGCTGAATCTTTCAAAAGAAAAGATCGCCGTCAAGCCTCACACAAGAACACCACGCCAGCCGGGAGTATGCAAGGAAATGCTGGCTGGTTTTCCGCAGGAAGTTGAAGAATACGTTCTTCCGCAGATGAAAAATGCAGTGTCTGTGGTGGAGAGATGAAAGTGGTGGGAAAACGTGTGGTACGCACAGAGGTTGGAATTCTGTCCGGCCAAACTTATCCTAAAACAGATCGTCCAGCAGATCGCCAAGTGCACAGAATGTGGAGAAGAAGACAGCCCAAATGAAAAATGCCATTTCCAGAAAGCAGCTGTTCCGGTGCCACCGCTGGCGCATTCAATTTCCACGCCATCCCTGATCGCCCAGATCATGTACCAGAAGTTTGCAATGGGACTACCATTAGCCAGAAAGGAGAAAGACTGGTTCCGTCTTGGACTGGTACTTTCCAGGAACAACATGGCGAACTGGATCATCCGCTGCAGCCAGGAATGGCTGGAACCAGTTTACTGGAGGATCCATGAGAAGCTGTTGGAATGCGGACTGCTTCATATGGATGAAATCCGGATCCAGTGTAATAAGGAAGAAGGAAAACTTCCCAGCAGTGAATCCTTTATGTGGTTAATGCGCAGTGCAGTAAGTGAGGATATCCAGGGAGCATTCTTCTATTATTCCCGCAGCCGGAGCGGCGAGAACGCCCGGAAGCTGCTGGATGGGTTTCATGGGTATCTGATCACGGATGCTTACGCTGGATACGACAAGGTGCCGGATATAAAGAGAGTCTTGTGCTGGGCACACTGCCGCAGATATTTTGTGGAAAGCATTCCATTGGATACAAAAGGAAAAGAGATTCCCGGTTCCAAAGGTGCCGAAGGAAGAGAATACATCGATCTTCTCTTCAAGGTTGAAGATGCGATCAAGAATCTTCCTTATGAAGAGAAAAAACAGAAGCGTCAGGATGCGTCACAGCCAATCCTTGATGCCTTTTGGGCGTGGATAGAAAAGACCTCTGCGATGCACACGACTAATGAAAAACTCACGCAGGCGCTGGGCTACTGCCAGAACCAGAGAAAATATCTTGAGACATTTCTGGAAGATGGCCGCATCCCGCTTAGCAACAATTATTGTGAGGCGAATATAAAACCATTTGCAACCGCAAGACGAGCCTGGCTGTTTGCAGATACTCCCCCTGGAGCATTTGCAAACGGAGTATTATACACTCTGGTGGAAAGTGCCAGAGCCAATGAGTTGGATGCCTATGAGTACCTGAAATATCTGCTCACAGAAATGCCAAACAATCATCATCTGGAAAATCCAGCCGTTATTGATCAGCTCCTGCCCTGGGCAAAAGAATTACCGGAGCAGTGCCGCTTGAAAAGAAGCAGAAAAAAATGCCTCAAACAATGATGTAGGCATTATAGCAGGATAACTGCTGTTTTGCACTACGCCATGTTTTGAGGCACTTACTGAAGATTGCTACAAAAGTAGTTTATTCAGCAAGATATATCACATTCAAGCTATGTAGCAGCTGCCCATATAAAGAAGAGTTTTATGACACCCTTTCTGCAATAGGTAAGCTGAATGTACAGCTGGAATAGCAACTGTCAACGAACCTTGACAGCCTGATAATTGCTCAAAAACTCGTCATAGGGATTTTATGCCCTTTTTCTGACGAATTGAGAGAAGTTATGGCTGCATGGATCATTTTTTCAATTCATGGTGCAAGTTTTAGGTTAGAAATTGCTCCATGAATAATTCAGGATAAGTAATAGATAATTACAAGTCCCGGTACGGCAAGGGGAGAAGAACAGAATGAGTACAGAAAATAGAGACAACCACATCAGTATACCGCAAAAGATATGGTCTTTCTTAAAAAATATATTGCTTTTTATAAAGAAACGTTGGTATCACATAATTCTTTTAGCCCTGAGTACAGGTTATTTGTTGAAAAATCATTTCAAAATTGATAAATTGGATGATTTCAGCCTGAACAGCACTGTCTTTATTATTTGGATTGTACTTTTGTTATTGCCGCTTTTTTCAGAACTGGAATTTTTAGGAGTGAAAATAAAAAGGGAAGTGCAGCAGGAAGTAGAGAAGAGTAATGAGGAAATAAAGGGAAATATTCGTGATATTCAGGCACAGATTACCCAGCTCCAAATTTCCAATAGTATCGCCAATCAGGTAACAGTGAATGGCGGGCCTCTTCCCAGTGAGACGAAAATTGACGAGCTGATTGCAGAAGTACATGCATTAAGTGAGGCGAATAAAGATAAGAAGGAAACGGATACAGCTGAGAAGGCGGCTCCTGAGCAAAGTATAAAATTATTTGAAATGCGTTTAGGGATTGAGACTGCATTAAAAGATATTTGCGAGAAATATGGAATAATAGGAAAATATCCCATGACAGTGGTGCAAATGGCCAGCCGTTTACGAATGCAGGAAATTTTGGATTCCAATATTGCAGAGCTTTTAATTCAGGTGGTAAAGATTACCAATCGAGGAGTTCATGGAGAAATCGTAGATCAGAAATATATGGATTTTGCTTCACAGGCGTATCCTCAGATTATGAAGGGATTAAATGAATGCAAAACAAGAGAAACGCGAAAAATATATCCGGCAGATTTCGAATATTTCAGCAGTTAGTACTATCTGTTTTTTTGCAAGACCTTTGTGCACCCAAAATCCACTATTTTCGTACCAGATACAGAGAAATGTCCATTCCTATGGCTCCTTCTTCAGAGATATTTATTGATGAAACGCTAAAAAATCCTTGATTTTCAAGGAAAAAAGACTTGACTATATAGGAAGGCAATTATTTATGTATATACTTGTTCCGTTTATATTTTTTATTTGGGGAAGTCTGATTCTGGCTTATTTTAAATTTAATTTTCGTCCAGAATGGCTTGCAGATATTTTGAATGTTACTTCGGCAAATGATAATCCATACAATGCATTTATTCTTAGCGAGCAAGGAGGGCTTTTGGTAATTTGTGTAGGGATTGTTTGTCTACTTTGGATTATTTTTGTTGTGCCTCGTTTGCATAGTAAGCAGCATGCGTATGACCCTTCTTCAGATGATACAACATTGCGCTCAGAAATTTCCGGGTTATTTTCTGATCTGCTAGAGATTCTTCCTGCTTTTCTACTGATTTTTGGAAACGGGGGGGATGGTTCAGATGATAGTTCTGAGAGTAAAACTCTTTCTAGGCATGAAGCTGTATGTGATAGTGATGGCAACTATATCCGAGTGCTTGAATATCGGCTAAATGGCGAAATTCGTTTGGAAAATGAAGATATTGTACACACCTCAGATGGTCATAATTTTTACGGATCTAATGATAGCAAATACACTAATTGGAGTTGATTGAGGAAATTATAAAAAATATGTTTGATACATCTATCAAAGCGTAATTGAGTGAAGGCCTAACGAAGTTTGTATGTTGACGATTTTTCTATTAATAAGTATAATAAAGTAAACATACAATTTCGGGAGGGCTTTTTTTATGAAATACACATACCGACAAACCAAAAATCTTTTCATGCAGCAGAGTTACCTGGACTCATGGGAAGATTATGAGCGGAGTTTGAATAAATCTAATTTTATCCGATGGGATTATATTATTCTGACAGCGTCTAATGAGGCGCAGGCGGAGGTTTACCAAAGCCAGATTGAATATCGGCTGCAGAATCGTCGTTTGCCGGCAGACACCCATTATGCAGTTCTTCCGGACCCGGAAGGTAAGAGAGTGGGATCCGGTGGAGCTACCTTTAATGTTATGCGTTATATTGCACAGCAGGAAGGTACTGATGTGGGGAATCCGTTTAAAGGAAAGAGAATTCTTGTAATTCATTCTGGGGGGGATTCCAAGCGAGTTCCTCAGTATTCCGTATGCGGAAAGCTGTTTTCTCCAGTACCAAGAGAGCTTCCTGATGGGCGCGGTTCTACATTGTTTGATGAATTTGTGATTGGAATGTCTGGTGTTCCATCCAGAATCCGGGAGGGAATGTTGATTTTATCAGGGGATGTACTGCTTCTGTTTAATCCTCTTCAGATTGATGCAATGTTCCATGGGGCAGCGGCAATTTCCATTAAGGAGAGTGTAACTACCGGGAAAAATCACGGTGTGTTCCTGAATGATGGTCATGATCAGGTGAGTTTATTCCTTCACAAGCAGTCAGAAGAGCATTTGCGGGAAATGGGTGCTGTCAATGAGCACAACTGCGTGGATCTTGATACAGGAGCTGTGCTTTTTGACTGTGATCTTTTGCAGGCCTTGTTTTCACTGATATCTACAGATGGAATTGTGGATGAGAAGAAATTTAATTTCTTCGTTTCGGAAGAGGCACGAATCAGCTTTTATGGGGATTTCCTCTATCCTCTGGCATCACAGTCCACGCTGGAGCAGTATTACAGAGAGGCTGCGGAAGGTGTGATCAATGATACCCTTCTTGCCTGCAGAAAGCAAATCTGGGAAGCTGTTCGTCAGTTTAGTCTGAAGCTGATTTGCCTGTCTCCAGCAGAATTTATTCATTTTGGCACAACGACAGAGCTCCGTAATCTGGTTACCAGTGATGTGGATGATTACGAATTCTTAAACTGGAAAAAGAAAGTTTTGTCTACCGGAGCAGAGGAGAATGATTCTTTTGCCGCTCATAATGGCTATATTGGGCATGCTGCTGTGATTGAGCCGGACTGTTATATTGAAAACAGTTATGTCCTTGGCAAAAGTATAATACATAAAGGCGCAGTGATTTCTAATCTGCATTTACGTGACGTGGAGGTGCCAGAGAATACAGTATGGCACGGGATTACTCTGCAGAATGGGAAAAGACTGATTCGTGTATATGGTGTCAGCGATAATCCTAAAGGACGATTATCCGAAAAGGCTGGATATTTGCATACCACCTTGGAGCATTTTATTCAGTTAAATAGACTGGACTATTCGGATTTGTGGGCAGATCAGGAAGACTATCTCTGGTTTGCAAAGCTTTATCCGGTGTGTGATTCCGCCGAAGAAGCAGCAGAAATGGCTGAAATTCTGTGCCGTATGGCAGCTGGTACTGCGCTGACAGAAGAAATAGAAAAGTGGCGCAGTATGCCAAGGGAAAGTCTGTGTTCCAGCTTTAACCTGGCAGATGCGGCTGTTGACTGCAAATGTCAGAGAGAACTGGAAAGTCGTATTTTGGCAAACAAATTTGTATATCGGCTGGAACAGGGAGCCTATTACAAAGATGCTCTGGAGGTATTTGGACAGAGAGGCATTACAAAGAATATTTATGAGGCTCTGATGAATGATGCCCTGGAAGCAGAAGAACCTTTACGTATCCGGATTTATTATGCACTTTCCCGTTTTATGAAGGAACATAAAGCGGTTTTTGAAAAGCAGACCTATGATGTGCTGGAATCCTTATGCTTTAATGAGATTCTGGATATGATTTTCCAGGATGCGGTGAAGAATCTTCCAGACAGCTCGGACTACCGGATTCAGCAAAACGAGGTTCATGTAGAGCTGCCAGTACGTGTAAACTGGGGCGGCGGTTGGACGGATACGCCTCCTCACTGCAATGAAAAAGGCGGCGTTGTTCTGAATGCAGCAATTAAGCTGAATGGAATTTATCCGGTACAGGTTTCTATCCGAAAGCTGGATCAGCTTCATGTAGAGTTTGAAAGTCAGGATGTAGGCGTTTCCGGAAGCGCAGAAACAGTAGCAGAAATTCAGGACTGCTATAATCCGTATGATTATTTTGCATTGCACAAAGCAGCTTTGATTGCATGTGGAATCATTCCCCAGAAGGGTGAGGCGAATCTGCAGGAAATTCTTGAGAAACTGGGCGGCGGAATCTATCTTTCTACCCAGGTGATTGGTATTCCAAAGGGCTCCGGTCTTGGAACCAGCAGTATTTTATCCGCTGCATGTGTAAAGGCAATTTTCCAGTTCCTTGGAAAAGAAGTGGATGACAGCCGTATTTCCGAAATCGTTCTTTGTATGGAGCAGATTATGAGTACTGGCGGTGGCTGGCAGGATCAGGTCGGCGGTCTGACAGAGGGAATTAAATTTATCCGCAGCAATCCGGGAATCCACCAGGAACTGAAGGTGGAATATGTTCAATTAAGTGAAGAGACAAAGAAGGAACTGAAGGAGCGCTTCGCATTAATCTATACCGGACAGCGAAGACTTGCCAGAAACCTGCTGCGTGATGTAGTAGGAAGCTACATTGGTGCCAGACCAGAAAGCGTACAGGCTCTGGAGAAGATGGCATCTGTTGCAGCCCTCATGCGTTTCGAGTTGGAGCGTGGAAGCGTAGATGATTTTGCAGAGCTTCTGAACGAACATTGGGAGCTTTCCAAGCAGCTGGATGCAGGAAGCACCAATACCTGTATTGATCAGATGCTTATTGCCTGCCAGGATCTGATCTGCGGTCAGTTTATCGCCGGAGCAGGCGGAGGCGGTTTCCTTCAGGTAATCCTGAAGAAGGGTGTTACCAGGAATCAGTTGAAAGAGAGAATGCACGAGATTTTCCAGGATAGTGGAGTGGATGTCTGGGAGTGCGAGCTGTTGGTGTAAAAGTAACCTGTTTGTAACATACGAAAGGGTCAGACCCGTGCGCCCAGCAAAGGGCACTTCACCAAGCAGGCGGAAATCCTGCACGAAAAGAGAATAACCACCTCATTCGTTAGTGAGTCTTGCATGACTCTGGGTAACTGGAATCATGAAGTGTAGACAACGAGGTAGCAGGGTGAGTATTGAGCACCGAAATCCCCTTAATCTAGGAAGCCGACCAAGTGGGTCTCTGGGAAGGCAACTGTATATTCCATTTAAATAGTGCATCTTTTCCGGAAATTCCGAGCACCTAAATCCGATATTTTAGAGCAGGCATTTCCACCCTATGGTGCAGTCGCCTATAATGAATCCAGGAGACACACATTGGTGCCAGACCCCGGTAAAAAACAGATATAATCAGGTTTTGCAGGATGGAAAAGTAAGAGAACGTAAAGTGAAAAGAAAATAGTAAGTTAAAGTTGTAGCAGAGTTTGATATAAGGATAGGATAAAATGATAATAGTAATCGAAAATTCTGATGAGGAATTAATGCTTAAAATAAAGCAATATGCAAAAGAAAAACAGTTGCCATATTACAAAATAGATGGCTTTTTTGGTGTAGAGCAATGGACGCTGCTGTTGCAGGGAATTGAATTGGCTTTAATTTTAGCAGAACCATTAATAGAACAAGTATTTGAAAAAGGAACAATTACTATTAAGGATACTGATAAGATGGAAGACACAGCTTATCATATAATTAAATATTGGGATAAAAACCCTGAGAAACTACAAAAAGCACAAAAATATTTTCAGGCAGGAAAATTAAATATAGAAGGAAGTATAAAGTTTATAACGACAATAGAACAAAAGCTTAAAGATTAAAAATGAGAGAGTATGAACATACCGAAAAATATTAAATTAATTATTGAAAGCAATTATATGCTGCGCAATCAGAATATAGGTGAAGAATTAAAGGACATACAGGATAGCGTTATTGTAGAATTTGAAAAATTAAAGAAGAAATTTGATATACCCGAAATGGAAATTGTATGTATCGATTCATTTAATAAGAGTAGTATTGTGATAACGGATATGGAAAATGAAAAAAGGTATTTGATATTTGATCTTTATTTAATAGAAATATTGAATATTTTTGAAGCGAGTTCTTATAATATTATTAATATTACGATTCCAGGGATTGTTCCATTATTATTTACAGATGAGATGATGATAAGAAAAGACTACAATGTTGCGTATGAGTGTGCAAAAATTTTAGAACAACAACTAGAGTTTGACAGACAGTGGTTACCTCAAAGATTTGATCACTACAAAGAATTTGATATGTATTCTCAAGAAGAAAAGAAAATTATAGAAAAAGGTTATTGGGAATATGCGGTAAAAAATTTTTCTTTATATACATCAACTGAAATATCATTTGTACTTTTACACGAAATAGCGCATTTTTTTTATGAAAAAGGAGAAGTGGAAATAAAAAAAATCAAAAAGCAAGTTACAGAAATATATAATATAGCAGCTGAGTTTGAAGAGGTATCTCATTTGGCTAGGCTTAACGTGGATGATCAGATAAAAAGTAAATGGAAATCTATTATTGAAATGATAGATGAAAATCAAAACATATATTTTTCCAGAAAGTTTATGGAGACATTAGAAAATAAAGCAGAAAGAGAATTATTTATACAAAGTATAATAATGTATTATGCGAATTTAAAGGAATCAAGTGTTTATACAATGTCAAATAAAAAAAAGTACATAAGAGAATGTACTTGTGATTTATATGCATGTATACAGCTTATAGATCAATATTCTATCAAAAAATACTATGAAAAAAGTATAGAAAATTTAATGATAAATGTAATGACTTATATCGGATATATGGCATTTATAGATTGTATAAGGTATGTAGCAGAAGAAGATAATATTACAGAGAATAAATTTGAAAAAATATGCGATGAAATGATAGAAAGATTAAATATTGTTGGATATGCTTTGAGAGAAAGAATGCCAGATTTAAGATATTTATTGGAAGATGCACGAAATCATTTTTGGGATGAGTTTGAAGTATATTATAATAAATTTAGAGAATCTTATTATTGTTTTATCGCATATAAAAATGAGATTTCCAGTAGTAATAATAAAAAGAAAATGACAAATGAAATGTTACTTGAACAGATTATGACTATATTACGGAGATGTGGGGTGTAGCGGAACTCTCAGGGTCAGACCCCAATGCTAGCAATATAGTGTCAACTTAAAATCGTTATGATTCTGCTTATTTAATTTCGCTCCTTGAAAACTAAATAGTAAAAATAGTATCTCGCCTTATTGCCGGATTTATGGTATAGTTAAACAGACCTATACGGGATAGGCCTTTAAAAATGGTCTTCTCTTGTGTAGGAGTTAGAGTACCGATTTTCTTGTGCGAAGATGTTTTCGGTCTCTATTCTTTTTAGAGCGTTCATAGCATCTGCCAGGGTGAATCTGTGAACGCTTTTTTGATGCTTTTAGGATCAGATTTGTAATGACTGGCAGAATTTCTATGGACATAAAAAGTAATTGTGGCACCAGGGCTTTTACCTCACCGATAATGAAAGTCCGTTTTGACTGGTAGGCCCACTTGTTTTTGATAAATGCTTTCTGTTTTACTATGCTGTCTGCTTCTGTTTTAACAAGCGCAGCAAGATTGGAGAACAACAGGTTTATGTATAATTCCTGCTCAATGGAATTACAGCTTGTTCCTGTGAATTCTTCCAGTTCCCACCATTCCTTGAGTTCCCGGTATTTTGTTTCGATATTCCATCTTTCAAAATAAAGGTTATAAAGCAGTGCAGGAGAAATAGACGGATCTGTGATATTAGTGACCAGATATTCCGCTTCCTCGTTTGATTGTTCTGGCAGTGGTACTCTTACAACTCGGTAAAGGACCGGTTTGCCATCTGCTGAAGCAGCAGTCCATGAAAAATCATCAGAGCCTAACCGGGTAAGATGATTCCCCTTGTTTAAACGCATCAGAACATGACAGCCATCAGAAACCAGATCCTCGTATAATTCTTTTGAATAATAACCACGGTCAAAGACGAGCAGTGTGCATTCTGGGCAAGATTTAATTCATGTAACCTGGTCCAATGTTCCCTCGCAGGATCACGCTCTCCAGTTCCTTTTGTATATATCTGCCCATCGACTATCTGATCAAGAAAGACATCATAGATAGTGGAAAGAAGCCCCTCCACCCAGCAAATATCCTGGTTATTACAGCTGGTAATCGTTCCAAATTCAGAGGATGTGTCGTTGGATAATGGGATTTCCAGCGTAGATCCATCAACAGCGAAAACACGGTATCCAAACCAGTTTTTTGAACAAGCGGCATGTTTGTATACCGTTTCAACCTGTTCATCAAAAAGTTCCTTGAAAAGATCTGGCAGGATGCCGCGCCTGGCTTTGGAGACTGCCTGTCGTGAAACATCAGGAAACTGGATGTCAGGAATCTGCCGTTGAAGTGCGGACAATTCAATATCCATTGAGCGCTTTTTTAAATAGATAAGATAGGCAACTACCTGCTTTAATGTAAGCTTGCGGTGTCTTACAAATGCTTTTGAGCGTCGGAACTGCTCAAGAAACTGATCTGAATTAACGTGGGTTCGCAGTTGTGTCAAAATAAGGGTGATTAAATCAGAATAATTCATAGCATACCTCCTGAAAGTGTATATTCAAAAGGCTTCGCCGCAAATTTTGGCCACTTTGTCAAGTGTACATAGTGCTGATATTTGTTGCATAAAATTGTATATTTTTACTATTTAGTTTTCAAGGAACAGATGAGCCAATATAACTGGCTTAAGTTGACACTATATTGCTAGCATTGACCTTAGATATGATAGAAAATTTATTGTGGGAAAATCAGAGATGGATGAAAGTTCCAAGAGAGATGCTTTCTTCTATTATCTTCTGACAGCGAATATTGTCCTGCTTCTAATTATAGGAGTACTTGTATTTGGAGCAGTGCGAAAGGTATATTTCTAAGGACAACTCATCATATTGCCATTCAACTTCCATGCTATCTATGAAGGGGCTAGATCCCAGTAAAAATGAGAGAAAGGAGGTGTAGGACGTTGGACTTTTTTGGAGATTATTTTGAAATACTAACTGGCGTGGGCACAATAATAGGAGCTGTTGGTGGTTGGGTGGTTAGTAAAGTGATACCGTACTGTACGAAAAGATCAATTAGGAAATGTTTGTCATTAGAAAAAAAAGAATGTACTATTATATTAGTCGCTGCCTGTATATCTACAATAGGACACATTGCAGTATCTTCTAATTGATTATGCAATTTTTTTAAATATACAGGTAATATAATTGATTTGATTCATGCGACGGGATTATCTTCTCATCAAAAATCAGTAATATATGAAGATACCTATACTGAGTCTATAGCTAGATATAATGTATTTTGTATTGGAGGCTTATTAGCGAATAGTTATACGTATGACTTATTTCAACAGTTTTTTCCATCATTTAAAATATATGCAACTCGCGAAAAGTTTGAATTTAATCCAAATAAGATTCCGCTAAAAAATTTTATATTATCAGAGGATAAAGTGGGGTTCTGTTGGGGAGAAGCAAGCAGTCAGTCATTTGTTGTAAAAAAGATGAACGTTATGCAATAATAGTGAAATTGTCAAAAGAAGATTTCAAAAGTAAAGATCATGGGACAGTCCATATATTATTTGGAAATGGTGTTGAAGGAACATTGGCGATTTCCAGATATTTATTATTTAATTACAGAGACTTAAATAAATTGGTAGCTTCAAAGAAGCATTATTTTATTGCGTTTAAAGTAAAAAGAAAAACGGGTATAATAGATACAAACAGCTTTATAGATTTAACAGATCGGATGTTTTCGAAGAGTGTTTCACATTGGGGTCAGACCCCGGTAAAAAATGATAAACTTTGTAAGCAGAAAATAAAAATACTCTGAAATTTTTATTAAATTGAAAACGTAAGATAAATAATGATTGCAAAAACAGTATAAGCAATCCTTCTGCTTCGATTTCAATCGTATGTGAATTGTCAAGGTGCATAGGACTGTTCCCATTATCTGGGATCAGTCCTGCCGGAGAAGACTCCGGTTCTATAGCAATCCGGACTACATCCTGTTTATGGGATGTAAGATCAAGAGTGCTGGCTTTCCAACTGGATCCGGTATCTGACAGGCTTTTTTGCGGAGACGGGTAACTGCATTGTAAAAACAGCTGGGAGATATCCCATGCTCATTACACCATGCAGCATCTGTCAGGCCGCTTTGTCTGCATTCAGTTACCAGTTCCATCCATTCGTCCAGGGAACGCCTTGGAGCACGTTTCTTACTCATAATGAAACCTCCAAATGTAGTAAATTTCTATCTCCTATCAAGCGGAGTGTAGTAAAAATCTATTTACTATCATTATGAGTTTAAAAACGTAGACAGTAAAGCTACCCAAGACTTAAGCGCTTACTTTAATGGAAGATTGTACCGTTGTATTGTGACAGATATAAATGGAGATGTTTTAACAAGTGAAAGCTGTTTGATCAGTTATCCGGTTAGCTTTGCAATAACAGCTCAGCCCGAGAGTAAAATAGAGGCAGAGGATGGAGATACAATCACATTAAAAGTTGAAGCCAGCGGAAGCGGACTGACATACCAGTGGCAGTACTCTGTAGATGGAGGAAAGAACTGGAACAATATGAGTTCTGCAATGGGAAAGAAAAACAGCTTCAGTACAATTATGAATAGTATTTTTAATGGAAGACTGTATTGCTGTATCGTGACAGATGCAAGTGGTGAGACTTTAATCAGTGAAACATGCAAAATTGGCTATTCTGTTAATGCTGAAAATGCTTTGGCTTCGTGAATCAAAGCAAAATGGGGGCTGGCTCCAGTAAGGCTAAAAGACGAAGGGGACAGGGATAGTGGTACTTTTATTGGGTATGTGGCTTAATTACTGTCACTGTGATTTAATATAAGGTAAGATGTTTTGAAGAATACGACGCAATGTTTTATATTTATTTTTCTTGTGCTTTTTACTTTCATTTCAATTATAGCTATTTGGCCTGATAGTGGTAAGAATCACGATGCCGGCCTTACTTCAGCAGAATTGAAGCTTGAGGAAAAAACAGAAAAAGATTCAACAACAGATAGCAGTATAACAACATATACATTTGTAAATGCAGAAGAAAAAACGACCTTTGCGATTGACAGAGGATATGCCGTAAGAAAGGCAGTCAGGAATAGCGAAGGGAAGACAATAGAAGAACGATATTTTGATGCCGATGGGAATCCAGTAAAATTGTATGATAGTTATTATGGAGTAAAGTATGAATATCGTGATCACGAAGTAATTATTAAGTATCTGGATTCACAGGGAAATGAGATGCCGTTGACTACATATTCCATCATAGTAAGAACTTTAGACGATGATGGACGAGCTATAGATGATTATTATTATGATTTGGATATGCAGCCCACTCAGTACGCTGGATACTATGGAATGCACTGGGATTATGATAACAACGGCTGGAATAACAGGGGCACTTATCTTGACAAGAATGGTCAACCAGTACTCTGTTCATCTGGGTATGCAATAAAAGAGTACAAGCGTGATGCAGCTGGAACTATAACAGGAGAGTTTTACTTTGACGAACAAGGAAATCCAACAAAATCTTCATTTGGCGAATACGGACAGTTGTATGAACGGGATGAAAATGGCAGAATCAGTCAGATCATGTATGCTGATGCAGACGGGAATGCTGTAACGAACAGTGCAGGATACGCTATCCGGAAATACACCTACTATCGTGACGGTACGGTTGATATCGATATGTATTTTGATAATGCTGGAAATCCTGTGGCTCTTTCAAAGGGGCAGTACGGAATCAGGCATAATGGGAAGACCACACTACTGATGGATAAAAACGGTAACGTTATGCTGTGTGTGGATAATATACTGAACGGATTTCCATTTATGGTGGTAGTATTCGGATGTGTGCTCTGCTTTGTAATGTTGGTGCTGCCGAAAGGATGGAGTATTCTTTTGACATGTGCTTATGTAGAATTTATTCTTTATGAAACACTGATGTTCCGGGAGACAGGGAATGCGAGAACGAATTTTGTATTGTTTTCTTATGCTGGAAATTTCTTGAAGGAGCAGTCCATCAGGGTAGGCGTGATCAATAACATTTGGCTTTTTGTTCCATTGGGGACAGGACTGTACAGGATATTCCAGAAGAAGTGGGTGTTGCTGATTCCTTTTGTAATTTCTGTGGCGATTGAATTGACCCAGTATATTACAGGACTTGGTATCGCGGAGTTCGATGATGTGTTTGGTAATACAATGGGAGGATGGATTGGTGTATTGGTAGCTTGGACGTGGGTGAAGAGCCACCGGGAAGAGCCACCGGGAAGAGCCACCCGGGACAGGGACAGTGGTATTTTTATTGGACACGTAGGTAGCAGGGTCAGCACCGGTAAAAAAGCATATGAAGAGAATTAAATGGGATGTTGTGTTGACAATAATGATAAGTATGATGAGTGTTTTTGTTGCGTGGAAAGCATATGCGGTATGCGAATTGCAAGCGCAGATTAGCAAAAATAGTTTGCTTCCTAATGTTCAAATTCAAGAGTATAATGAAATAAATGAGACATCATACATAATTGAAAATTCTGTAATTGAAATTATGAATTTAGAGGGACGATTAAACAATTATCGTTCGAAGATTGTAACTTATTTGAAATGCACTTATATAGATGAGGAAAATAATTGCTTTGAAGCGGATGTTCCTGCAGCATATTACTATTTTGTAGGTAATACAAGTGGGAATAATATAGGTATTATAGAAACAAGAAGAAGTATGAATAATGCATCTAAAATGCAAAGCTTAAGGAAAGAACTCTTGGAGTATAATGAAGCACATGAAAAAGAGACAATTGTAATGCAACAAGAATCTTGCCTTAATATTACCTACATGGACTTATTAGGTGATGAGCAAAATCTGTATTATCTTACAGATATAAGTGGTGTGGAAATGATTGATGAGCAGCAAGCAATCAATATTTTTGGATTGCAGGATAGATTTACTGACTTGGGTTATTGCTTAGATTTTAATAATCACAAAGAGATAACGGTAGAAAGTTTGATAGAAAATACAAAGCTCATCTCAAATTTACCTAACAGTGCGGAAACTGATTCACAAAATAAAACATATATAGGATTAGAAAATACCGAAGTTTTAGTCTATATTTTTTCAATTAGTTTCCAGGTGGCTGGTGCAATGATCTTGTTATTATTTACCTTATCTACAAAGCGTTTAGAAATCATAAAGAGATTTTCGGGAACTGGAATGATTCTTAGAAATGGGGATACTGGAGAGTTAAATTATAATGAGAATGAATTTGTAAATACTTTTCGAGAAGGATATTTAAATAAGGCTGCGATTACATTTATTGCGATAGGATATTTTGCAGGAGTTTTTGGAGAAATAGGGCAAAATAATAGAGTTTTAGTTGCATTTTGTGTAATAACATTTACCACTATAATTTTAATGTTAACTTGTTATTCTGTTGAAAGTTTTTTAAAAAAATCGCCAGTTGTTAACGCACGAATTACTAACAAGGAATTAGAACAAGTAGGGATCGAACCAGATATGGAATCTATATCTGGAGAAGAGATATCAAAAATGTTTCAACAGGAGTTTAAAGAATAACTAATAACAATATATATTTGGTGTCGAGAGCATTAGGGGAGATCCTATGACAGAGGACCTGTTTTTTATGCACAGACTCGTCTGACCAAGGATGGAAAGGAATTTAATGTGCTGAAGGAAGATATGACGTTGGTGGGACCAAGACCGGAGCGTCCATCTATTGCGGCTGAGTATGAGGAAGAAATGCCGGAGTTCCGGCTTCGCCTGCAGGCGAAAGCAGGGCTTACAGGATATGCACAGGTTTATGGGAAATACAATACCACTCCCTATGATAAGCTTCTTATGGACCTGATGTACATAAGCCATCCAAGCCTGCTGGAGGATTTGCTGATTATGTTTGCCACTGTGAAGATCCTGTTTATGCCGGAAAGTACAGAAGGAGTGGAAGAAGGGCAGATCACTGCCAAAAAGTGATGGTGGGGACAGGGATAGTGGGGCAAGGAAATGCTTGAGACCACAGCAAACTATATTGTTGATTTCAAGGAAGAGTTCAAGAAAGTAAAACTTTTATAAAGAGGTGTTAGAATGGATAAAAAAACGACGTTGGAAATGATAGCAGCAATTTCAAATGCAAACGGTACATCCGGTTTCGAGGATGAAGTGGTAGCGGCGATTCGTCCTTATGCAGAAGGACTTGGAGAAATTACAGAAGATCACATGCGAAACCTGTATATCCGCCGTAAAGAAAATAATGGCAAGCGTCCGGTTGTTCAGCTTGACGCACATAGTGACGAGGTTGGTTTTATGGTGCAGGCAATCTGCCCGAACGGAACACTTCGCATTATTCAGATCGGAGGGTGGGTTAACCACAATATTCCAGCACATAAAGTCTGGGTCCGCAACCGATTTGGAGAATATATTCCGGGGATTACTGCCAGCAAGCCTCCGCATTTCATGACAGAACAGGAGCGTAAGGCTCCTTTGGATATGAAAGATATCACGGTGGATGTTGGAGCTGTTTCGAAAGAAGAGGCAATTGAAAGGTTCGGTATTCGTATCGGTGAACCGGTAGTGCCGGATGTGACATTTACATATTCAGAAACCACAGATTTGATGGTGGGCAAGAGCTTTGACTGCCGTTTGGGATGCGCGGCGATTCTTAAGACGATGCATAACCTGGCTGGTCAGGAGCTGAATGTGGATATTGTTGGTGCTTGTGCAGCACAGGAAGAAGTTGGTGTACGTGGTGCCACCGTGACGGCACAGGTAATTAAGCCGGATATCGCAATTGTTTTTGAGGGATGCCCGGCAGATGATACCTGCGTTGAACAGTATATGGTTCAGACCGCTATCAAGCGTGGACCGATGCTGCGTCACATGGATGCCCGTATGATTACCAATCCCCATTATCAAAGATATGCGCTGGATTTGGCAGAAAAACTTGGTATCCCGGTTCAGGATGCAGTTCGCAGTGCTGGTTCAACCAATGGTGCAGCTATACATCTGACTGAAAAAGCGGTTCCGGTTATCGTTATCGGAGTTCCGGTTCGTTATGCACATACACATTACGGAATTTCAGCTTATGCCGATTTTGATAACGCTGTCAAGCTGGCATGTGAAATTCTCAAAAGACTTGACGAAGAGTTGATTATGAGTTTCTAAAAACAGATAATATGTTCTGCATATAATAAGTAAAATCCATTTTTTATCTTCGTTGAAATGGTTCTGCTACCTTAAATTTGCGAAAGAACATGATATGTGTATGACTGAAGCACAGATTCAAGGTGCCAATAAAATGTAAATTTCCAGCCTAAGATGCGTTTAGGGCTATTTCAGGCTGGAAATTAAGGAAATTGGCAGAGTATCCGATGTGTTTTTGAAATAATTATTGCGGACAGGTTGATAAAATAGCTAATTTGAAGTATAATAAAATTAGCTAAAATAAGGAGGCGATGATATGATTACTGCAACCGCAACTGCAACCGAAATGCAGAACAATTTCGGAAGGTATCTGAATCTTGTGATGTCCGGACAGGAAATCATCGTGACAAAGAATGGACGGGAGGTCGGCCGGTTTATTCCGAAAGATGCCACTGTGTCTTATCTGACAGATTCCCTTACTGGAATTTTGAAGGAAGACTATGACTTGGATGAGGTCAAGGCAGAAAGCATGAGGGCAAAGTATGGTTCTGTTGATTGATACCAATATTGTGTTGGATGTTCTTCTGAATCGGCCAGGATTTGTCAAGGATTCTTCGATGATTTGGAAGCTCTGCGAGACAGAACACGCAAAGGGCTACATTTCAACATTGACTTATGCCAATATGATGTATGTCATGAGAAAGCAGCTGACACCGGAGCAGATTGAGGAAGTGTTCCGCAAGCTGAATCTGATTTTTGAATTTGCAGATTTCAGTCCTGCAGTTCTGGAAAGAGCTGTGAATATGAAGTGGAAGGATTTCGAGGATGCTGTTCAAAGTGCAACGGCAGAATCTATCCACGCTGACTATATCATCACAAGAAATCTGAAAGATTTCACCCAGAGTAGAGTGATGGCGTTTACGCCGACTGAACTTCTGGCAAGAATCTAAAATTTGGATACCGCTGAAGCCGAGGTGTAGAGATACATCCCGGCTTTATCTGCCGAACACCAGCGAACCGAAGCCCAACAAGAAGTTACCAGGGGACAGGGACAGTGGCATTTTTCCAAAAAAATATTTCAGAAGGCAACTAAAAATAGTTGCCTCCTGAAACATAGCAGTATTGGAATCAGACCTCGGTAAGGAACTCCCAGGTTACAGGACAGACCACAACAGGTTTTACTATTTTGGAAATATCTTATTCCATCTGTATCGGATCATATTCTATATCCACAAGACAAGCCATAACTCCACTGATCATGGTAGTATAGAAATCCGATTCCTGCAAAACGTCCAGTGCCAGATATAACACGCTGTCTCCTGCATCCTCATCATACCGGTCATTGATTGCCTGCGCCAATGTATTTCCATTATAGCCTTTCTTTTCCTGCCCCATTCCTTCCAGAACATTCAGGATTGAGGAAGCCAGGGCAATTCTGCTGTCATCCGTCCTTTCTCCGTACCATCCATCCTTATACATTAATGTAAGTTCCGAAATACCGCCGGCTTCCAGAAGAAGGAACTCTTCATCCAGATTTTTCAGGGCCTGGCTGCGAAAAACCTTTTGCACGGCATCCCGGTAGCGTTGGGAATCCACACCTATGCCATCCGCAACTATACTAAATACATCTGAGGAGATTCCGATTTCATAAGCGTAATCAATCAGATCTTTTATCTCATCCGACTGCATTTCTTCATCTGCTGCTCCTTCAGAAACCATAAATTCCAGCAGCATTTCTGAAATAATATCCTTTAAGTTTTCGTATTCCTCTTCGTCATTCCAGATGCTTTTTCCAAAAAACAAAAGTTCCAAAGTAGCCTCTTCATTAAGCTTTGCAATCAGGCTTTCTTCCTCCGTCAACGGTTCGGAGGCAGCGACAGGCACTGTTGTCTGTAACAGAAATACCCCTGTCAGAATGAAGGGTAACATTTTAGTTCTTTTCATCCCAGCTTCCCTCCTCAACTTTTAATATTCACATAAGTTTCCTTCCTCATCAATGTAAAACACATTATCCGGTCCAATGTAAAAGTCTTCCACACCATCAAAATACATTACATTTCCTTCTCCATCATACCAGTAATAGGGATTTCCCGAGTAATCACCATCTCCCGGGTCACTGTTTTCCACATAATCATCACCCGCTGTTTGTGCTTCATAAGCAATTGAGTCAGATTCTCTTAAAAAGGCGGCTTCTGGATAGATATTTCCATATCCTTCCTGAACTGGATAAATAAAAAGATCTCCCTCTTCATCAAGACTTACATCTGCTACATAACTTCCATCTGAAGAAAAAAGCTGCAATGCCGTAGTTCCGGAAGTTTTAAACGTTCCATTATTGCAAATTCTGCCCGAACGGTACGCCTATTCTGAAATTAGCGGTACATCCATTCT
>OLQI01000374.1_pt1 | contig 44975 bp, 42 predicted proteins | sample 1672171 | NCBI WGS metagenome assembly OLQI01 (sample SAMEA3136655, study PRJEB25190) | human gut metagenome
CAGGACGGATCTTAAAAGAAGGAGGTCTGGTTGCATTTCCCACAGAGACCGTATATGGTCTGGGAGCAGATGCATTGAATGAAGATGCGGCCAAGAAGATATATGCCGCAAAAGGAAGACCGTCTGACAACCCTTTGATCATTCATATCACGAATATGAAAGCACTGGAAAAAATTGTTTCCGAAGTCCCGGAAAAGGCTGTAAAGGTTGCTGAAAAATACTGGCCGGGGCCGCTTACAATGATATTTAACAAAAGTGATATTGTGCCGTACGGAACCACCGGAGGGCTGGATACGGTAGCTGTCCGGATGCCGGTAGATGAGATCGCAAGAGAAGTGATTGATGCGGGCGGCGGATACATTGCGGCACCGAGTGCGAATACTTCCGGACGGCCGAGTCCGACAACCGCACAGCATGTAGCAGAGGATCTTACCGGAAGGGTAGACATGATCGTAGACGGCGGGGCAGTAGAGATCGGGGTAGAATCTACAATACTGGATATGACGGTAGAACCACCGATGATCTTAAGACCGGGAGCCATTACAAAAGAGATGTTCGAGGAAGTGATCGGAGAAGTCACGATCGACAGGACGCTGATCAGACCGGACAGCAAGCAGGTTCCGAAAGCACCGGGAATGAAGTATCGTCATTATGCACCGAAAGCGGATCTGACCATTATAGAAGGTCCACTGGAGAAGGTAACGGCAGAGATCAATAAGCGTGCAAAAGAAAAGTCCCGTGCGGGCTATAAAGTCGGCATTATCGGAACGGAAGAGACTGTGGCAGAATATAAGGCCGGTGACGTAAAATGCATCGGAACCAGAGCGGATGAATCAACCATCGCCGCAAATCTGTTCGGGATCTTAAGAGAGTTTGATGACGATCAGGTAGATTATATCTATAGTGAGTCGTTTGATACTGCAGGAATCGGAAGCGCAATTATGAACCGTCTTCTGAAAGCTGCAGGACATCATATAGAAAAATTGGTATAGAATCATTTCACAACAAGGAGGAGAAACATGTCAAAAGTACAGGTTATGGATCACCCGTTGATTCAGCACAAGATCAGCTACATCAGAAGCGAAGAGGTAGGGTCAAAAGAATTCAGAGAGATCGTTGGGGAGATCGCATCATTAATGTGTTATGAAGCAACAAGAGATCTGAAACTGGAGGATGTCAGGATAAAGACACCAATCTGCGAGATGGTGGGAAAACAATTAAGCGGTAAAAAGTTAGCAGTAGTGCCGATCTTAAGAGCCGGACTTGGAATGGTTGATGGAATGCTGAATATGATCCCGTCTGCTAAGGTCGGACATATCGGTCTTTACAGAGATCCGGAGACATATGAACCGGTAGAATATTACTGCAAACTTCCGTCAGACTGTGACGAAAGAGAAGTATTTGTCGTAGATCCGATGCTTGCAACAGGCGGGTCCTGTGTGGCAGCACTTCAGATGCTGAAAGATAAAGGTGTAAAGCATATGCGTTTTATGTGTATCATTGCAGCTCCGGAAGGTGTAAAACGTCTGCAGGAAGCACATCCGGATGTAGATATCTATATCGGTGCACTCGATGATCATCTGAATGAACATAAATATATTGTTCCGGGATTGGGAGATGCAGGAGACCGTATTTTTGGGACAAAATAGTGGCGAGGTGACGTATATGGGAGATAAAAGAACAGATTATATCAGCTGGGATGAGTATTTTATGGGCGTTGCAAAGCTTTCCGGAATGCGTTCCAAAGATCCGAATACACAGGTAGGATGCTGTATCGTCAGTCAGGATAACAAGATTCTGTCAATGGGATATAACGGACTTCCGACAGGGTGCTCGGATGATGTATTTCCATGGGCGCGGGAAGGAGACGATCCTTTAGAGACAAAATATGTATACACGGTTCACAGTGAGCTGAATGCGATCTTGAATTACCGTGGAGGAAGTCTGGAAGGGGCAAAGTTGTATGTCTCTCTGTTCCCGTGTAACGAATGTGCGAAAGCAATCATACAAAGCGGGATCAAAGAGGTTATCTATGACAGCAACAAGTATGAAGGTACAGCAGCTGTAATGGCTTCCATGAAGATGTTCGATTCTGCCGGCGTGAATTATCATAAATACCATCGGACAGAACGGGAAATCAAGATTTCGTTATAAAATAAAAAGCAGATCAGAGATCATGAGACAGGTTTGAAAAAAGAAAAAGTTTTCAAGCCTGTTTTTTTAGATGCTTTTTGATAATTATGAAAGGTATAAGACAGATACAGATCATCATATAATAAAAAAACAGAGTAATAAAAAAGAGAAAAATATGAAAAAAAAGGGAACAAAAATCATTGTAAATTTTCTGATTCGTGGAATTATTGGGTTCGCGATCATATTTTTTGTAAACGAATTTCTTGACGGACAGGGAATTTCTGCCTGTGTCGGGATGAATCCGATCACTTTTTTGACATCCGGATCCTTTGGATTTCCTGGGGTTGCTCTACTTTACGGTATAACTTTTTATCAAATTATGTAAACATTGCACAAAGATTGAAAACTTTTAAAAAGGGCATAGACAAATACAAATCATCCAGTATATAATCAGCCTACAAGTTACGAAGTAGCTTGCATCTGATTTGTAGTTCTAATTGTTAGATTCAAAAAATTCAAGAAGTATTCAATGCCGTATCGGCAAACGTTTCAGATTTTGTGTAAACGTGTTGAAGGAGGGATAGTATGTGGTAAGCAGAAATCTGGTGATTTGTGACCAGGAAGTGAGATACGCTGCGGCCCTTGCGGAAGTTTTTATGAAAGCGAAGGAGCTGGCACTTGGCGTACAGGTATGTAACAGTGTTGAGCAGACCGTAAAACTGCAGGAGGAATCACCGATTGATATCCTGTTGATCGGAAGCAGTTATCCGGTAGAAGACAGGAAGAAGATAAAGGCCGGGAATGTGTTCGTTCTGGCACAGTCGGAAAATGCAGCACATGAGACAAATGAGAAACTTATCAATAAGTACCAGTCCGGAGAGGCCATTATGGGAGCGGTGATCGAACAGTGTACGCAGTCCGGGGAACCGGAAAGATTTTTCCTTAGGACAGCGAAAAAGCAGAATGTCAGGATCATCGGAATCTTTTCCCCGGTGCACCGGAGTAAGAAGACCGGGTATGCATTAAAGCTGGGAAAAGAACTGGCAAGGACGTACAATGTATTGTACCTGAATCTTGAAGTATATGGAGGGATTGGGGGACATTTTCCGGATGCCGGACAGACGGTAGCGGATGCACTTTATTATTCCAGACAGGAGAAGAAACACTTAAGAGCAGCTCTGGCAGGTATGGTAAAACATATGGGACCGCTTGACTATCTTCTGCCTATGCGGATGTCGGAAGATCTGAAGGCAGTGGAGATCGAAGAGTGGACAGGGTTTGTGGAACAGATTGCAGAACAGAGCATATATGAAGTCCTGATACTGGATATCGATGAAGGGATCCGTGGAGTATATGAGCTCTTGAGGATGTGTACGGAGATACATGTGGCAGTCATAAAAGAGGAGGTGGCGCAGGCAAAATTATTCCAGTTTGAAGAAGAATTACATCTGATGGGTTATGACGATGTAAAGCAGAAGATGGTAAAGAAAGAGCTGGAAGGATGAGGAAAATGATAGAAGCAGAGCAGCTCCATGCAAGGATATTATCCAGACTGGATATGACAAGGGACATGGAGGACGAAGAACTGACAGAGTTGATCTATGAAGTACTTCAGGAAGCTTCGCAGGAAGAATATCTGCCGTTGGATCAGAAAACAATGCTTGGAAAGGAACTTTTCAATGCATTCCGGAAACTGGATCTGCTGCAGGAATTTCTGGAAGACGAACAGATCACAGAGATTATGATCAACGGGACGCAGAATATATTTATTGAAAAAGCAGGAAGGATCATCCAGTCAGACAAAAGATTCTTATCCAGAGACAAACTGGAGGATGTGATCCAGCAGATTGTGGCAGGATCCAACAGACTGGTAAATGAGGCATCGCCGATTGCAGATGCCAGACTGGCAGACGGATCGAGAGTCAATGTCGTACTTCCGCCGGTCGCATTAAATGGGCCGATCGTTACAATTCGAAAATTTGCAAAAGAAGCAATTACAATGAAAAAACTGATGGAATGGCAGTCAATCAATTCAGAAGTATCGGGTTTTCTGGCTTTATTAGTAGCCGCCGGATACAATATATTCATCAGTGGTGGAACCGGATCCGGGAAAACCACTTTCTTGAATGCACTATCGCAATATATACCCAAAAATGAACGCATCATAACGATCGAAGACAACGCAGAACTTCAGATTCAAAATGTAAAGAATCTGGTAAGACTGGAAGCAAGAAATGCTAATGTAGAAGGAACAGGAGAAGTTACCATCAGGGATCTGATCAAGTCGGCACTTCGTATGAGACCGGACAGGATCATCGTGGGGGAAGTGCGCTCGGCGGAAGCAATTGATATGCTTCAGGCACTTAATACGGGGCATGACGGAAGTCTCAGCACCGGCCATGCAAACAGTCCGAAGGACATGCTAAGCCGTCTGGAAACGATGGTACTGATGGGAATGGATCTTCCCCTTCCTGCAATTCAGAGACAGATCGCCTCCGGTCTGGATATCATTGTACATCTCGGCCGTCTGAGAGATAAGACCAGAAAAGTCCTGGAAGTAACAGAAGTCCTGGGATACTGGGAGGAAGAAATCCACCTGCAGACGCTGTATTGCTTTGAAGAAGCATATAAGGAGGCGGTGAATGTAACAGAAGATGAAGAAAAAAGAAAAATCAGGATGGAAAGAAAAGTCAGCGGAGACTGGAAAAAAATTGCAGAACTTTGTCACCGCGAGAAGCTTATGGCAGCAGGATATCACATTTAAAGAACGTGGGGCAGCCGGGGGAAAGGCTGCCACACTCATTGGGATTACGGCATGGCTTTATTACCGGAAGATATGGGCTGTGCCGGCACTGATCCCGCTGGGGATATGGCTGTACAGAGAATTTCTGAAAGAAGAGAAAAAGAAAAAGGAACAGGAATTCCAGAAGCAGTTCCGCGAGATGATACAGTCTCTGTCGGCAGCACTGAACACAGGCTATTCGGTAGAAAATGCATTCTATGAAACGCAGAAAGAATTAAAAATTCTTTATCCTCCGGAGGCCCGGATTTCTAAGGAACTATTGGTTATTACGAGAAAATTGCGGATACATATTCCGGTTGAACAGGTGTTGGAGGAATTTGCAGAACAGGTTCTGTCGGAGGATGTAAAGAGTTTTGTAACCGTATTCGTAACGGCAAAGAAAAGCGGTGGGGACATGATCGGTATTATTCGTAATACAGCGAATCAGATCGGAGACAAGATAGAAGTGAAAAGAGAGATCGATACCATGCTCGCTGCAAAGAAATATGAATTTCAGATCATGTCGGTAGTGCCGTATGGAATTATCGGTTATATGTCACTTAGTTTTCCGGAATTCATGAATGAATTATATGGGAATATGGCAGGAATCGGGGTGATGACATTATGTCTTGGAATCTACGCAGGCGCTTATTATCTGGGAATAAGGATATTGAGAATCGACGTATAGTGCGGGTGACTTGTGTACTGTTCATATCCGGAATATTACTGACCGGAGCAGATGCCGTTCGTTCTGTAAAGCAGCTACAACCGACCATTGAGAGGAATGATTACGGAAAAGGGTCAAAGACGGAAGTCTTAGATGTAAAAGTCGGGGATACAAAGAAAAAAATAAGAACAGATATAGAAGTATCGGAACGCCGGTATACGACAGAAGAGATACAGGAACTGTTCGGAAGGATCATCCGGAGGATGGACAGGCTGATACTAAATGAAAACCAGACGCCGGATCATGTGGAGACAGACCTGAACCTGATCACAGAGATTCCGGGAGAACCGGTGACGGTCTCCTGGGAACTGGACAGGTATGATGTAATGAATGTTAAGGGCGAGATACAGGAGAAGAATATTGCAGAAAAGGGAACGCTTGTAAAACTGAATGCGGTACTTACTTATACGGAAAATGAAAAAGAACAGGCAGCTTATCAGTGCGTGGTCTGTGTGTATCCTGAGAAGTTAAGCGGAGAGGAAAAGTTAAAGAAAACAGTAACGGAAAATTTGAAAAAGGCAGATGAAAAGCAGCGGGAACAGGAAACGCTGATTCTGCCGGAACGTCTGGGGAAAAATGAACTTCGTTATTATCATCCGTTTAATAACCGGGGAATGATTGTGCTCACAATGAGCATAATGATCGGAATATTGCTCTGCGCATTACAGAAACAGAATGAAAAAAAGGCACTGGAAGACAGAAAAAAACAGATGCTTAAGGACTATCCGGATATTATTAACAAACTGACATTGTATCTGGGAGCAGGTATGACGGTAAAGCGTGCCTGGAGAAAGGTAACCGAGGGCTATGCGAGAGAAAAAGAAGAAGGGAAAAAGAGGTACGCATATGAAGAAATGATACAGACCTGTCATGAGATGGACAGTGGTGTGACAGAATCGGAGAGCTATGAGAATTTCGGCAGACGGTGTGACGTTCAGGTTTATATAAGACTGGGGGCTTTGTTGTCACAGAATCTGCGGAAAGGAACAAAAGGATTGACAGAACTGTTAAAACTGGAATCCATACAGGCATTTGAAGAGCGGAAAGCACAGGCAAAAAGGCTTGGGGAAGAAGCAGGGACAAAGCTGCTGCTTCCAATGTTTCTTATGCTGGCGGTGGTACTGGTCATTGTGATAGTACCGGCATTTCTGACATTGCAGATATAGATGAAGAATAAAAGAAAAAGAAGAAAGGGGAATACAGTATGTGGAGAATTCGATATGCATTACAGGTATTAAAAGACGACCGGGGGATCGGGGTGGTAGAAGTGATACTGATCCTGGTCGTACTGATCGGACTTGTGATCATCTTCAAATCACAACTTACCAGTCTGGTGCAGACAATATTCGAAAAGATTACCAGCGAAAGTTCCGGAATTTAAGTGTGGTGAGCACCGGAAAGAAGGAGATGACGACAGGGTATGTAAGAGGAGAGGTAACGGTATATCTGACACTGACATTTATTCTGCTTGTCTCGCTTGTACTTGCGTTGACGGAAAGCGCATCCATCCAGATGGCAAAGAATTACAGAAGAGCAGATATGAACCGGGCAGTGGAGTGCGTATTTGCGGAATATCAAAAAGAACTTCTGGAACATTATGATGTATTTGCCATAGAAGCAGGATATGAAAGCGGGACATACAGTGAGCAGAATTTGTTAGACCGCCTGTCATATTACGGTGCTGATATGGGAAATGATATAAAGAGAATCCGGCTGTTCACAGATCAGAATGGGGAATTGTTCATGGATCAGGCCGGTAAATACATGAAACACAAATACGGGATCTCATGGGCAGACAAATATCTTGGAAGTACTTCCATCTGGAAGAATCAGGAGCGGCAGGCGGATGAAATTACCAGAGAAGAAAAAGTGCAGACAGATCATTTGGAGGAGCTTCTGAACGAGCAGGAAATGGAACTTCCGGGCGAAGAGAATCCGTTGGAACATGTAGCAGGACTGAAGCAGGCACCGATTTTGAATCTGGTATTACCGAAAGAAACACAGGTATCAGAAAAACAGATTGTGTCAGAGGACATGCCGGAGAACCGAGAGAATCAGACCGGTCACGGAACATTTGAAGATGTGGAATCGGAAGGAGGAACACTGGATTCCGTATTGCTGGGCGGGTATATACAGGAACATTTTGCGGATTTTCTGGATGAACCGAAGGGTGGGAGCCTGGACTATGAAGTGGAATATATTCTGGCTGGCAGGCAAAGTGACCGGGAGAATCTAGAAGCGGTCGCGAACAAATTAGTGCTGCTGAGATTTGTGCCGAATTATCTGTATCTGCAGACCAACAGTACCAAACAGGCTGAGGCACGGGCAGCGGCAGGAACATTATGTACACTGCTTGCGGTACCGGCGGTTACAGAAGCTGCAGCGCAGGGAATTCTTCTGGCATGGGCATACGGGGAATCCGTGATGGATGTGAGAACATTGCTGAATGGAAAAAAGACTGCAGTTGTAAAAGATGATGCAAGCTGGCAGCTCTCATTATCCGGTCTTATGAAGCTTGGAACAGAGGAAGACACCGGCGACGGGGCGGATGTAGAAGGTGGTATGGACTACAAAGACTATGTGCGAATGTTGTTATTCCTGGAAGATAAAGGGAAATTAACAGTAAGAACCATGGGCGTGATCGAGAAGGATATGCAGACGATTTACAGCCAGCCGTCATTTCGGATCGATTACTGTGTCGGAAGAATGGAAGTGGACACGGTGTGTAAGCTGAGAAGAGGGATATCGTATAGATTTCAGACATATTACGGCTATCAGTAGTGAGTATAAGAACAATAACATGAGGCGGATAAAGATGCCCTTTCAGGTATCGTTAGAAATCCCGGAAATATAAAAATAATAAAGAAAGGAGCAGGATTCGCAAAATGAGAAATAATTTATTCTCCCCCTCACAACCTATCAATCATTCAGTATCTGAAAGGGTATCTTTATCCGCCTCAACACGATTGGAAAAATTATTCCGTAATAAAAGAAAGGGAAGCGTTACCGTAGAGGCGGCAGCAACGGTACCGCTGTTTTTCCTGGCGGTTGTGACACTGCTGTACCTTTTGGAAATGATGGCAGTACATACTGCAGTCAGGAGCAGTCTGCAGTATGCAGGAAAACAGGCGGCAAAAGACACCTGTATCACACAGATGCTGATGCCGTCAAAGGTAGAGCGTGATGTCGTCTATGCAATCGGAGAGACAAGGATGGAAAGAAGTATCATTGCAGGCGGCAGCAGTGGGATGGACTGTTCGGCATCAAGAATGTCTGTGCGTACCGGGATTGGAACATTGAACGCAGAATATCAGGTGAAAATTCCTGTGCCGGTATTCGGTATCAGACCGGTAAAATGCAGGGAAACCATGAAGATAAAAGCATGGAGCGGATATGAAAAAGAGGGATTATCCGATATGGGAAATGATACGGTCTATGTGACGGAGAACGGTCTTGTATATCACAAAGATTATCATTGTTCCTATCTGGATCTGTCGATCCGGATGACACATATGGGTACGGTGTCTGATCTTCGTAATGAAAGTGGCGGCAGATATTATCCATGTGAACATTGCATGAAAGGAAATGCAGGAACTATATACATTACAAATTTTGGAGACCGGTATCATAGTTCATTGTCATGCAGTGGATTAAAACGGACAATCTATGCGATACCGGTATCGGAGGCAGCGGGAAAGGGGGCATGTTCCAAATGTGGACGGTAAGCCGTATCGTGGCGATGGTCATACTGACAGGACTGTCGTTTATGGATTATAAGATCAGGAAAGTTCCGAGAGATGTACTGTTATTGTGTATGGCAGGAACGGTTCTATATCAGGCAGTTACACAGAATATAGACTGGATGGTATCGCTGGGAGGCGGGCTGATCGGTATGATATTTATAGGAATCAGTAAGATTACACGGGAAGCAATTGGATACGGGGACAGTCTGGCGATTCTGATACTTGGAATCTATCTGGGAGTATGGGGACTTCTGGAAGTTCTTGCGACTTCATTTTTTATTCTGGGGATTCTTGCTCTGGGATGCGTGACCCTGAGACGGAAGAAGAGTCTTGCATTCCCATTCTATCCGTTTCTGACAGTGGGCTATCTGTTTGGCGTATGTATCGGAGGACTGTGAGATGGAACGGATCATAAACATAGATAAGAAACATGCTCTGAACGGAAGCTTTACAGTGGAAATGTCCCTGCTGATGCCGATGATATTATTTCTTGTTATGGGGTGCGTCCTGACATGTTTTTATTATCATGACAAGAATATTATTGCGGGAGCAGCATACGAGACTGCTGTTGTCGGAAGTACGAAAGCCAGAGAAAAGGACGGAATACAGGAAGCGGAATTAAAAGCCTTATTTCAGGAGCGGGTCGGGAAAAAGTGCATCCTCTTTCCGGGAGCCGTAGCGGTATGTTCCGTGAGCAAAGAAGAGATCCGTGTGTCGGCCGTGGCGAAAAGACGGAAGATGTCACTTGCGGTAGAAAGCAGGGCAGCGGTAACAGAACCGGAACGGTATATCCGGGATATCCGCAGGATAAAGAAATAAATGGGGAATGAAAGAATGGAACGAAAGATAACGATAGAAGAACATGTATTATATAAAGAGGACTATCAGATGAAGATGCTGAAAGCCAATTCACCGGAAGGATTCCTTAAGGTGGCAGGAAGAGGCATGAATGGCAGTAGTTATTATGATTATGATGTAAGCGGAAAGATATCTATGCAGGCAATGTATACAAGAGCAAAGTTAAAGGCGGAGGATATACGGCAATTTATGTACCAGTTTGGGAATGTGCTGAAAGAAACCGGAAAATATCTGCTGGATATCCACTGTATTCTACTGGAACCGGAATATATATTTTATGAGGAAGGGCAATTCTTTTTCTGCTATTATCCGCCGGCAACGCAGGATCTATGGGAGAAATTCCATGTGCTGACAGAGTACATGGTGAAAGTTGCGGATTACGAGGAAGAAGAATGTGTCCGGCTGGCATTTTTGCTGCATAAGGGAACGATGGAAGAAAATTACAGTCTGGAGAAACTAATCGCAGAATGTGGGGAAAGAGAAGAAAAAGATATGGAAAAACCAGTAAGAAAAACAATGATAGATGAACTGCTGGAAGAAAAAAGAGAGCGGACATCTTATTACGATACGGAAGAACATGACTGGATTACGGAACAGGAGATGGGAAGCTCGATCATGCGTGAGACAGATAATCTGTGGATCCCGGTAAAGCGTTTCCTGACTAAACATAAAAAAACAAAATGGGGAGAATGGGACGGACTGCATATTGAAGAAGAGGAATTGTAATATTTAAGTAATCTATGTTATACTGATAAAGACAGAAAATGAATAGATTGAAAGGTAACGGACGATAGAAGATGAATAAGAACACAATAAAAGCACCATGTACTGTATTACTGGCAGTTGTGAATGTAATAGTCTTTCTGGTACTGTCATTTCAGGGAATGACGGAGGATGGAAGATTCATGTTACAGCATGGGGCAATGTATGTTCCATATCTGATAAAGAACGGAGAGTATTACCGGCTGTTTACGAGTATGTTTCTCCACTTCGGATACGATCATCTTTTCAATAATATGGTTGTGCTTGTAGCGATGGGGTGGAATCTGGAACTTGAGATAGGAAAGATAAAGTTCCTCATCGTATATTTTGTAAGCGGCCTTGCAGGGAATATCCTGTCTGCATGGTGGGACATACTGACAGGAAGTATGGCAGTATCGGCAGGCGCATCCGGTGCAATCTTCGGAATTATCGGTGCACTTCTGTATGTGGCGATCCGTAACCGGGGAAGGATAGGAGAGATATCCGGCAAAGGATTAGTGTTTATGGTTGTGCTGACATTATATTATGGATTTACCAGTGGCGGTGTAGACAATATGGCACACATTGGAGGTCTGGCAACCGGCTTCCTGATGGGAGTATTACTGTACCGGAAGCGTAAGGATAAACGTGGTTCCGTTATGTAAGACGGAGTTAAGCGTGACCGTTCCATGATGTGCCTGGATGATCCGGCGGGTGATTGCAAGTCCAAGACCGGTCCCGTCCGGTTTGTGAGTGACAAATGGCTCGAAGATAGTCTTCTGATCTTCGGGAGCGATACCGCAACCGTTGTCCCTGACCCCGATATGCAGAGAATCTGTCTGGAGAGTGACAGAGAATGTAATGACCGGCTTCTGGGAATCAGGAGCTTTTTTGTTCAGTGCATCGCAGGCATTACGAAGAAGATTCAGAACTGCCTGACGGAGCTTTACGGGATCTGCAGATATTTCCGGGAGATTCTCGGGAATACGGGAAACAAATTCGATATCTGTATCAACAATAGAAGCAGCGAAGGATAAAGCAATCCTGCGGAAATATGTACTTGCACTTACCGGGGTAAGTTCCAGACGTTCTCCGTTATTGTAAGAAGACAGATCCTCCAGGAGAGATTTCATGTATTCGATATCCTGATGCAGTTCCGTCCAATGGGAAAATGTAAGGACTTCCGGATGTTGTGATTCGATAAGCTGGAGTGTACTGTAAACCAGTGTCAGAGGATTACGGATCTCGTGACTTATGGTACTGATCTCCATCTGATGAGAGGTTAAAAGCCGGTTTATAAGTGCTTCGTTTTCAGGATTTTCCTGCATAATCTGTTGTAATTTGTCATGGTCTGTCGATGATAACATAATAATTACCGCCCCTTTCTGAGGTATCAGTTTAGCATTGGCGGTTTAAATAATCAATCATAAATTTTAAAAGAAAGAAGGATAAGATTATGAAGGATGAGAATTGTATTTTTTGTAAACTGGCGAATGGAGACATTCCGACAGCAACTGTGTATGAGGATGAAGATTTCCGTGTGATCCTGGATGCCAATCCGGCAGCAAAAGGACACGCACTGATCCTGCCAAAAGAGCATTATGCCAATCTGTATGAGATTGATGATGAACTTGCAGGAAAATCAATGATCCTTGCGAAAAAAATGATCACAAAGCTCACAAAAGCACTGGGCTGCGATGGCTACAATATTGTCCAGAATAACGGTGAAGCTGCCGGACAGACAGTATTTCATTATCATGTACACATGATCCCGAGACATAAAGATGACAAAGTCGGACTTGGATGGACGATGCATGAGTTGACAGAAGAAGAAAAAGAAGATGTTTTATCAAAGATTAAGTAGATAAAAGGTAGGAGCGTAAAGTGGGAAGAGAGTTTACAGGGGAAAGTGCCTTTGTGGATGCATATAGCGAATACTTTGACGTTGTATACAGGGAGGCACTCAGATACTCTGGAAACCATCACGTAGCAGAAGAAATTGCGCAGGATGCCTTCTTCATGGCATATGTACAGAATGGAAATGAATCCAAGCAGCAGATCAAAGCATGGATGCTGATGCTTGCAAAGTACAGAGCCATGAATTATATAAGAGACCATAAACGCGAAGTGTCGTTAGAGGAAATAACGATGTCGGAAGAGAAATATCCGGACGCTCTGGTCGATGACAGTTCAGAAGAGTATGTGATAGCGATGCTCAAGGAACAAGGTTTCCGCAAACTCGGAATTGATATATTCCGGGAACTGTATCAGAAAAAGGCCAGATGGTATCAGGCAGTGACACTTGTATATTATGTAGATATGCCGCAGAAGGAAGCCGCTAAGCAGATGGGCGTTACATTATATGCATTGGAAGGTATGCTGAAAAGAGCAAGAAAATGGATGATAAAAAGGTACAAAGATGAGTATGACCGCTTACACAATACATAAAAAACAGGTGGAAGTACAACCACCTGTTTTTTATGTATTACAGAGATAAATGCAGATCAGTGTCTGGCAACGGATTCGATCAGATCGATAATGGTATCGATGGAATTCTGCTGAGGAGAATTTTTCATTGCCTGAATGTACGTCTCACGGTTCTGATAAAGGTCCGTGATTGCTTTCAGGAGGACATCATGATTCAGTTCCTCTTCTTCCAGAACAACACTGTATCCCTGACGTTCGAAAGAACGGGCGTTCAGGATCTGGTCACCACGGCTTGCGTTTGCGGAGAGTGGAATCAGAAGATTCGGTTTGTGCAGTGCAAGAAGTTCGCAGATCGCATTGGCTCCGGCTCTTGAAATAACAAGATCTGTCAGAGCGAAGAGATCCTTCAGTTCGTCTTTGATATATTCGAACTGAGCATAACCTTCCAGGTCTTTCAAAGATTCATCAATTTTGCCTTTGCCACAGAGATGAACTACCTGGAAAGACTGAAGCAATTCAGGAAGGACACTGCGGACAGCATTGTTGACGGCAACAGAACCAAGACTTCCGCCAACGACCATGATCACTGGTTTGTCCTGAGTGAAGTGCAGAAATTCCAATGCCTTATATTTATCACCGGATAACAGTTCCTGACGAATCGGAGAGCCTGTGAGAACAGCCTTTCCGGCAGGAAGATGCTCGATGGTTTCCGGGAAGTTACAGCAGATTTTTGATGCCGATGGCATGGAAATCTTATTAGCAAGTCCCGGTGTCATGTCAGACTCATGGATAATGGTCGGAACATGACGGCTTTTACCGGCAAGAACAACAGGAACGGATACGAAGCCTCCTTTGGAGAAGATGACATCAGGATGAAGGATCTTCACAAGTTTTTTTGCTTCGCCGAGTCCTTTGATCACACGGAACGGATCCGTAAAGTTCTGCACGCTGAAGTAGCGGCGGAGTTTACCGGTTGAGATTCCGTGATACGGAATACCGAACTGTTCAATCAGTTCTTTTTCAATTCCATTATAAGAACCTATATAGTGAATATCATAGTTTAATTCTTTCAGGCGTGGCAGAAGAGCGATGTTAGGTGTAACATGCCCGGCAGTGCCGCCACCGGTTAAGATAATACGTTTCATAATTACCTCCAGACTTGAATATGTATTATTTTCGAATCAATAATATAATAAAGATTATACCTATATTATACTTTCTGAAAGAAATAGGTCAAGTGGCAAAACTATGGAGAAATTTACAGACCAGTCAAAAATTTGAGGGTAGCAAAATGAATGATAAGAAAGACGAATTTAAAGAATGCATTGCCAGAGAATTTGAAGAGATTGCCAGAGAGGAAGAAGAATTTCTGGAAAATGACACCAGTCTTGTCGTGCCTGAAGGGACAAAGGAAGCTGTCCTCGCAAGAGTAAGAGAACAGATCCGTGCATATGAGATGGAGCAGACCAGGAAAGAAACAGAAGAAAGAGAAGAAGCAATCAACCATCTATCTGAAGAAGACCGCGAGGCTCTGGAGCTGGGACGCAAGATGCTGAAGGCCGGGATCGGACAAAAGGATCCGGAGGAACCTTCTGGAAAGAAAGTCCGCCGTAAAAAGAAGCCTTTGAAAATGTATCTCGCACTGGCAGCAGTTATTGTCTGTGTGCTGGCAATGGGGATTACCAGTATGGGAGGTCCGGAGAGGATTGTGCGGATGGTAAGACAGAATGTTGGGGATAGAGAGGTTGAATATACCGTTAAAGGAGAAAAAGTAAAGACAATAGAAAATGAAGACGAGGAAAAGGCGTATCAGGAAATAAGAGATGTGTTTGATACGGATATAGTTAAATTATCTGCAAGCTTAAAAGGTATGAAGTTTGATTCAATGAACCTGGATGAAAATAACCAAGTTGCAGAAAATTATTATACATATAACGGAAAAACAATAGCATATATTATAAGTGCACCATATCGAGAAAATTCATGGGGAGTGGACTTTGAAGACCCGATAGAAAAAAAATATACTGAAAAGCTTCATAATTGTAAAGTTGATATTACAGTATATAAAATAGATAAAAATGAAGGATTTGGTTATGCAGCCGAATTTAAATATAATAGTATAGATTATTTGTTGACGGGGACAATGAAGCAGCAGGAATTTGAAAAAATATTAAATAATTTATTTTTTCCAAAATAAAAGCGACAGTTTTTGAAAAATTATGTGTATTAATATATGAGGGCAGAAAAAAGTATGAATGGAGGTGAGATATGAAGAAGAAAATCGTGTCTGTATGTCTGACCGCAATGCTGGTCGGAGGATTGTCGATGACATCCATGCAGGAGGCGAGAGCTGCTGAGGGTAAAGTAATAGATGGATCCATGCTGACGCATGATGAAGAATCCATCGGTTATGATACGAAAGGTACCCGGGGCGTAGATTTGATGACGGGATACTCCAAATGTACAAAATTAGGAGAAGGCAAAATTTACGCAGGAGGGACAACGATTGCGAGACAGGTAGTAAAAAGTGTGCAGATAGCAGTAATTGTGGAGCGTGCAAAAGAAGAAGATACAGAGTGGACAACTTATGATGGTTGGCAGAAGGAAAATAAAAATACCAACAGAGTAATGTCCAACAGAACGCTTTACGTTGAAGGCGGCTATTATTACCGTGTCCGTTGTACACATGCTGCTAACAGCGATATGAGCAGTTCCTTCACCGGTGGAATTTACATCGACTAACAATCCTAAAGAAGCATAGAAGGATAAGAACATAAGACTAAAAAAAGAAGAGCAAAACAAAAAGATTACAAATCAAAAGATGAAGAGATTAAAGTAAAGAAGTGGACGGAAAAACTAGAAACCATGCAGACCATGACAGTCAAACAGTAGTTGGGATAAAGTGAAGATTACAGCTGAATGAAACAGGTAAAACAGACAAAGCAAACCATAAGGTAATGTAAATAAAAAGAAGACGACAATAAAAAAACCATAAATAAATTCATCAAAAAGTAAGTGCACAATATGTAGGAGCGAATAATAATTAGAAAATACAATGAAAAACAATGAAAGAAACAATGTAACTATTAATAATTATTTATTCGTAACCAGTCAACGGAAGTTTTGACGAGGGAAAAGCAGGGTGTGAAAAAAAAGAGAAAAAATACCAAAATTAAAAAATCACCAAAATGAAAAAGGATACAAGTCTCCCGGTCGGGGGACGAGTATCCTTTTTTGTGTCTGCATTATTCAGATCAGCTGCTGGCCTATTATTCGCCAAGTGCCTGTCTCAAAGCTTTGGATAACTGGTCAGGACAAGATGTCGGTCTTTCACCACATCTGGTTCCTTCCAGGCGCTTGATGACTTCGTGTGCATCCATTCCTTTAACAAGGCTGCTGATTCCGGATGTGTTACCGGCACATCCGCCTACGAATTCTACGTTAGCAATTTTATCTCCGTCAAGTTCTACGTGAATGAGACGAGAACAGACTCCGGTTGGTTTGTAATCCATATCTATTACCTCCTGATAATGTTCTTGCATAGTTTTACATGATTCGGTATCAACAGACAGAAAATCTGTTGACTGCCATACTTCCCGATTATAACAGAAAGCCGTCAAATTATCCATACATTTCGTCGGTTGAAATCCATTTTCCTATCGTCTATAATAAGGCGTAGATAAATTCGTGAAACACAGGAGGATATAAATATATGATAGGTATTATCGGCGCAATGGAAGAAGAAGTTGCAGAACTGAAGAAAGATATGCAGATCGAAGAGACCGTGGAGATGGCAGGTATGGTATTCTGCAGGGGAACACTCGGCGGAAAAGATGTTGTAATCGTAAGAAGCGGAATCGGTAAGGTCAATGCAGGAATCTGTGCACAGATTCTGGTGAGTCAATTCGGAGCAGATACATTGATCAATACCGGTATTGCCGGCTCTCTTGATGCACAGATTGATATTGGCGACATGGTCATTTCCACAGATGCACTGCATCATGATATGGATGCGACTGTATTCGGTGATCCGGCAGGACAGATTCCGAGAATGGATACATTGTCATTCCCGGCAGACAAGGAGCTTGTGAAGAAAGCGGTAGCAGCGAATGAAAAAGCGAACCCGGATATTCATACATTTACAGGAAGAGTGGCGAGCGGGGACCAGTTCATTTCCGATAAGGAAGTGAAAGAAAGAATCGTGTCATTATTCCACCCGATGTGTGTAGAGATGGAAGGTGCCGGAATCGCACAGGCCGCTTACCTGAACAAAGTTTCGTATGTCATTATCCGTGCTATTTCGGATAAAGCCGACAACAGTGCGACAATGGACTATCCGACATTCGAAAAGAAAGCAATCGCCCACAGTGTAAGGCTTATGAAAGAATTGCTTCCGATGATCTAAGATAACGGGATGACCTGCGCAGTACAGAATGTTACAGGATATGCACGAAAGTGACAGAAAGCAGCATTTCCCGTGCAGAATAGGAAGAACGAAATAAAGCGCCCTTCTCTTTGATATACAGTATAATGCATATCAAAAAGGAGGGCTATTATTATGCTGGAAATGTTATTGGACAAGAAGTTGTTATTTGTGCTTATGGGGATGCTGACCGGACTTGGAGTGGCAGACAAGTGTATCGTGAGTATGACGATGAAACGTATGATAGAGGCGGCGGGAAGTATGAGCAAAAGTAATCATCCGTTGATGCGCCTGGTCCGGGCGAAATTCGAACATGCATGTATGATCAGTGACACGGTGGAAAATGTAGGGGTATTTGTGGATAAATATCTGTACGAATACAAAGTATGTGGATTACGTCTGCATTCGCTCCGGAGATTGGAAAAGATGTGTTCCGGTCTTCTGATCGTAACCGGACTTGCGGGAGCGGGAATTACCTGTCAGGTCTATGGAATGGGAGACGAAGCATTGCGGATGGGCGCTGCCGGCTGCGGACTCGGAATCCTGGTGTGGCTGTTCCACCTGACAACGGATGAGAATTACTGTATGGAGATGGCGAAGAATTACATGGTTGATTATCTGGAAAATGTATGTCTCCGCAAGTATGAAAAGATGAATCAGAAGGAACGTGACGGACGAGTGAATATGGTAGACGGACTGTCAGAAGAGGCGCAGAAGGATGCAGTCCAGGCAGCAGAAGACAGAATGACAGAAGATGGAGCAGAAGAGACAGTTGCACAGGCATCGGATCACAGTGTAGTACGAATGCAGCGGGAAAACTGTAGAAAAGAAAGAAACAAAGGTACCGCAAGAAATCTGGCAAAAGCATCGGCGAGACTTGCCGGTGCGGATGGGAGTAAAAGTCCGGAAGAGACAGAAAAAAAAGAATCACCAGAGACTGCGTTGCAAAATGTCGCTACAAAAAATGATGCAATACAGAATACCGCAATGCAAAATGCCGCAATACAGAATGCCACAATACAAAATAAAGATACGGATGAAGAGATCCCGGAAGAGCTTCCCAAGGATGAGATGATCCGACAGATACTGCGGGAGTTTATGGCTTGATTTTTTCCATGCAGGGAATCTGCCATGGGAAATGTCTTCCGCATATTTTGATATACAGACAAAAAGGAAAGCTGATGGATGGTAGCTTTCCTTTTTTCGTATCCGTATAATTTAATATAATTTAACAATATCCCAGAGACAGACATTGTGAGGAAGAATATCGGATGATGCATGAAGTTCGTCTGTGACATCAAGATAAATGGCACGTTCTTCCGGAATACAGGAATTACGGAAATAACGGACGGTATTTTCGGTAGGAAGAATCACTTTCATCAGATATTCGGCTTCATCAATATTACCGTTAAGATATCCACCGATCAGGATATCCAGAATGCTGCCGTTGGCACGATTAAGGAAATAACGGCGAATCTGATAAGTCCCCGGAAGGAGTCCCTGTAAAGAGAACTCCATACGAGTGGTCTGAGCATCAGAGAACAACTGATATACATTTGCAAAAGAGGGAAGTGTGTCATGCTGAAAAGCATTTTCAGCAATAAAATGTGTATAGTTAAAGGCAAGTATTTGATAATGTGCAGGTGCACTTTGTGTAATGATATAATTACGTCCACGGTCAATCTCCAGATTTCCTAATTTGTTAAGAAAAGAAAAAGCATGATAGGCCGGCATCTTCAGATGATTCCGGTCTAAAAGTCCATGACCCCAGATGGAAGGTTTCTGGCGGTTGGCTGCAGATGGCAGAAAACGGTCTGTGAAAGTCCAGTATCCCATCAGATCATAGTATTCGCTAAGGTCTGCTATCGTATGGCAGATGAAGGCAGCCTGAAAGCAAGAAGCATGGACCGGAAGGTCGGAAAAGAACAAAGATGTCCATTCGGTCAGGTAAAAAGGTACAGATGGATAATGATGCTGAATTAATTTCGCAGCGAGTCTGGTTTCTTCCAGAAGAAGATCCGGGTCTGTACTAATGTGAATATGCTGATTTCCGGTATCTACCTGAAGACTGAAGTGAGCCGAAATAAAACCGGGACGGCATCCGGCTGCGAAAAGATCTGAAAGTAAATGTTCCAGAGATTCTTTATGAAATCCGGATGAAATTCCAGGTCCGCCCAAAACCGCACCGGGCAGACGGGTATGGATCATCTGCTGTATACGATTGAAATCAGCCGCATATGTCTGGGCTGTATCAGTTGGATTCATCCAAAGCTCAAATTTCCAGAGAGAGAACCAGTCTTCCGGAAATGTAGAACGACAGTGTTCAAGAAAAACTTCTAACAATTCAAAATACCGTTTCCCACGAAATGTAAAAGGTATCTCTGAATCGAAAAAAGAATTGTAATTGTACGGAAGTTCTGACAGTTCGATAAATGGAATCAGATGCATATCATAAAGAGTCCAAAAAGCCGTATCCAGATTATGAAAATAAAATTCATAATCTGGCAGTACTTTGGGAATAAAAGAGCTGCTTATGGTTTCCTGGATTCGGACATAATGTATTCCAAGTTCTGAGCGGGCTGTTAAAAGATCTTCCTGAAAATCCTGAAGCAGAAGATTGTGTACAGAGCCAATATTCAACAGGGAACAGTAGTTGTTCTTTATCTTTTGCGTTTTCAGTACAGAAGATGAGATCCTTTGCGCAGAAAGCATAGCTTTCTCCTGTGGAGGAAGTGGAACCGGGGAGGTTTCATGGGCAAGTGTATCAAAGGAAGAGTATTCGGTTTCAAGGTTTTTTCGCTTGAACTTTTCACGGCAGTCTGTCGGTGTCATGTGGTAGAAATTGCGGAACGCTTTACTGAAAACGGCAGCATTTGTAAAACCACAATGAAGGGCGATATCGGTAACCGGCCAGTTGGTGAAGCACAGAGCCCGGTAAGAGTGATAAAGTCTTTTTTCTGTCAGATAGTCTTTAAAGTTTTTATGGAGATAGTCTTTAAAGAACTTGGACAGGTATTGTGGAGTGAGATAGAGATGCTCAGCAAGTTTCGTAAGAGTGAGCGGCTCAGTGTAATGAGCATCTATATAATCTGTGATTATCTGAATGCGTTCGATATATTTGTCCGGAAGCTGCCCAGAAAAATTATTGTAAAAGTATTTTTCTTCCATAAGAGCAAGCAGTTGATACAGAAGCCCAAGAAGAAAAAGATGGTTCTTGTCAGGAGCTTCCAGATATTTGGCTGAAAGTGCGGAAAGGAGTTCTTTCAGCGAGGAATAATCATTGCCGGGCTCTTTTAAAGAATCACACTGTAATGTACCAAATGCAGGGAGATTCTGTGTGAAGAAGTCTTCCAGAATTCCAAGATGTAAAAAGAAACCATCGCTGCTTTTTCTAATGATATATTCGGTGTGAGGCTGGATCAGACAGATACTGCCTTCCGGATAAAGCAGTTCGCTGTCGGACGTAATGAGGCATTGTCCGGAAAGAATATAGAGTATGTCATAGGTATCGTGGAAGCAGTGTTCGTATGATGGAAGCACTTTGTGCTCAAGGAATACAATCGGAAGGCTGAATGGATAGGTACTCATATATTTTAATCCTCCTTTTTGTTTAATGAGTGAAAATAATCAATTGTGATCAGCCGGATTTCCTGACGTGACAGGGTACAACGGATGGTAAGGCAGTTTTCACCGGATACTCTTATGCAATCCGTTTTTTGTGGGATTTCTGACAGCTTACGGATCATAGTATAATCCTGTCCTTTATCCGGAGTCAGAAAATGAAGCCGGTACCACTGGAATAATACATTTCCATGGTCTGGAGATATGGTATAGTAGCGGATCAGGTAATATCCGGGAGTAAGTGCAGGAAAACGAATTTCCCAGGAATCCGGAGCCTGTGAGATGAACATAAGGTCCGGGTGAAGGAAATCGTCTTTTTCAATATTGCGGTTACAGTAGTCAGGCGTGAGCTGTTCAAAGTGATATAGCAGACACTGAAAACTATTTGCTGTAGTTCCGGTTATAAAAGCTTTATCTGTCTGTAAGAGCTGATCCGTGCCAAGTTTAGACAGCAAATGCCATGCGTGAAAAGAGGGTTTTGGAATACTGCTGTCTGAAAAAAGCCCCCATCCTCCAAAAAGCATATCGAATGTATCGACATAACAAAGAGGGGTATCCGACATCATGTAATATCCCATTGCCTTTATCCCGCTGCGAACGGCAGAAATCAGATTATGTACAATAAATGCAGCCTGATAACTGGAATCATTCAGGTAATTTCTGGATGAAAGATTAGAGTTAAATTCGGTGATCCAGATCTCTTGTTCGGGAAAGATCTTTTTTGTGATATTTTTTAACTGCCCGATACGTTTTCCAAGAATATCAGGATCAGAAGATAATACAAAATTCGTTTCCGTTTTGTGGAGCGGGTACAGGTAAGCGGTAAGAAAGTCAGGGACTATGCCGGCAGTTTGAAACTGTATCAGTAATTGTTTCAGAGATTCCATGTCTCCCCAGTTGTTAAATCCAGGTCCGCCGACCTGACATTCCGGAATATAGGACTGTATACAGGTTTTGATTCTGCAGAAATAGTCGATGTATTTGATAACTGGAAAGTCATCGATCGTTCCGTAAGATTCATAATTCGGAAAACAGATTTCAAATTTCCAGTTTGTTAAAGAAGTATATCCATAACGGTTGATACTCGCACAGATAAAAGCCGGAAGGACTTCTAACAGGTAGTGGAAATATTCTTCGGAATCGTTTGGAATATCCGGGACAAGAAAATCGCGTAATGTCAACTGGATGCGAAGGCGTTTATTTCCGAGTTCCAGAAATGGATACATATGGTTGTTGATGAGTATATCCAGAATCTGAAATAAAGGATTAAAGTCATATAATATTTTCTCACCGGCAGGGTAAGCGGTTACCAGATCAAAAATACGACAGAGTCTTCCGTAGCGGAATCCAATCTGTTTCTGCATCTGATCGAGTTGATGATATAGTCTCGAATTATTAAAATTAGCTGCATATCCAAGATTTATTAATTCTTTCCATACAGGAAATACAGAAGTCCGTTTGTCGGGAACTTCGACAGAATGAATGCGGCAGGAATCAGGGAGGGCATTATCGATCCCGGAAAATTCATTCAGATAAGTCAAAGCTGTTTCTGTAGAAAGAATGGAGAATGAATTCGGTTCATTCGGAGCAGTCCGGGTTTGTCTGGCAGCAGATAACTGCGATGATTTTAAATGCAATTTATAAAAAATGTCTTCAACAGTATCATCTGTATATTTAAGATAAGCTTCCGCTTTGCGGAAACGCAGGGCGTGCAGATATGTCTGGAATGTAGTCTGACAATGCTTCTTAAACAGACCGGACAGGTATTGCGGGGTAAGTGAGAAATGCTCTGCAACAGATGACAGACTCAGGAAATCAGTCATATTCTTTTCTGTATAATCTAAAACATCTTTTAAAAGTTGTTCTGACCGGGAATTCCCCGGTATGTAATCAAAAAGCCGGGTGTGTTTTGGAAACACCAGTTTTTCAAGAAAGGAAAATGCCAGTGCCTGCGTGCGAAAAGCTGGGCAGGTATTGGTCAGCCTCAGGTGCGCATAATCTTTCAGAACAGAAAACCAGTCGCTGCCAGTGTTTATGCTAAGTGGTCTGTCAGGAAATACGGTCAATTCAGAATATTCATCCAGAAAAAAACTGTTCTCCCATTCCAGACGCAGAAGTACACAGTGGGAATCTGTCTGAAGCAATGTACTGCCGGGAAAGCAGCAGAATATGGAACCGGCGTACAAGGTTTGTCCAGGAATGACAGACAGATGCCCCTTGATGATGGCAAACAGTGTGGTATATGCAGTCCGATAGGTAAAGGAATCAGAAGTCAATATGACACTACAGGTTTTTAACGGATAATAAGATTCAGTCATGGGTATACTCCTTTGTTATTTTATGCGTTTATTATATTATGTAAATTAAAAATATTCTACAAAAATTAACTAATTAAAGATAAATATAGAGAATAAAAAATATAAGATTAAAAAAAGACTAATAAAATAAAAAATAAGATAAAAAGCGGAGAGTACAAAAGGAAAAGGTCTGATATTATATATTACAAGAAATCAATGAGGCGCCGGATTTCACGGATAGGAAAAGATAAAAATAAGGAGAAAAAGAATGGAAAAACAATACACAATAGGTCCGAAGCAATATTTCACTTACGGCCTGGGAAATTTTGCATCACAGTTATCGTGGACAATGGTAAGTACATATCTGGCAGTATTTTACACAGATGTATTTGGACTGACAGCAGGAGCGGTAGCAATTTTGTTCCTGGTGGCAAAAATCTGGGATGGAATTAATGATCCGATGATGGGAACGATCATGGAGCGAACACATACAAGATGGGGGCGTTTCAGACCATACATAACCATTGGAGCGCCGTTACTTGTTGTTTTTACAATATTAACATTTACGGTTCCGGGATTCGGAGGAACAGGAAAACTTGTATATGCTTATATTACTTATATTGGACTTGGAATGATATATACAATGACTAATGTTCCATATCAGGGACTCCCGGCAGTTATGACAAGAAATCCACAGAAGATCAATAGACTGAATGCGGCTCAGACAATGGGAATGATGCTTGGAATGATTTTATTAAATTTGTTCACATTACCATTGGTTAATCATTTTGAAGCAATCAAACCAAAATCAGGTTATCAGATTACAGCCGGATTATTTGCAATTATTGCACTGCCAATGTTCTGGATCTGTGCAAAGACCTGTAAAGAGACAGTTACGATTAAAAAGGAAGATCAGGCACCAATCAAAGAATCGCTGTACCGCATCTTTACCAATAAGAACCTTCTGATGATCATCCTGTATACAGTTTTTTCAATGACAGGAGCAATGGGCCGGATTGGAGTGGCAGTATACTTCTACCTGCATGTGGCAAATACTGCAGGACTTACAGTAATCTTCATGATGATGCCGATGATCATGGGAGCAATTCTTATGCCAGTTGCACCAAGATTTATGGAAAAAATAGGAAAAAGAAACGTTATCTTCTTTGCATTATTTGTACAGATTCTTGGACTTTTGATGATGATCTTTGGACCATATACAAATATCCCATATCTGTTCGTATGCCATATCGTATATGGACTTGGTGCAGTAGAAAAAGCCTGCGGACCGTGTATGATCGTAGATGCACTTGATGCGATGGATCTGGAGACGGGTGTAAGACCGGATGGAACAGCATTCTCATTAATGGGACTTGGCGTAAAGATCGGAACAGCAATCGGATCGGCTCTTGGAGTAGCAATCATGGGATGGTATGGATATTCTGGAGCAGAAACAGTTACAGCACATGTACAGCAGGGAATTATGGTTGGTGTTAACTGGGTACCGATCATCGTATTTGCAATTTCAGCAATTCCAATGTTCTTCTATTCGTTAAAAGAAGACGATATGGTTGAAATACGTGAAAAATTAAAAGTAAGAAATGAAGCCAATAATTAATAGAATTTAATAAAAAGAAGTAGAAAAGGAGAACTATATTATGAGTAAATTAAAAGTTGCAATCGTAGGTTGTGGAGGAATCGCTAATCAGAAACATATGCCGTCATTAAAAACACAGGCAGATAAGGCAGAAATGGTAGCTTTCTGTGACATCATTAAAGAAAGAGCAGAAAAAGCAGCGAAAGAATATGGTACACCAGATGCAAAAGTATATACAGATTATAAAGAGATGCTTGCAGACAAGGATGTAGAGATTGATGTGGTACATGTATGTACACCAAATGTGGCACATTGCCCGATCACAGTGGCTGCATTCGAAGCAGGAAAACATGTAATGTGTGAAAAACCAATGGCACATTGTACAGAAGATGCACAGAAGATGCTTGATGCATGGAAGAAATCCGGAAAGAAATTCACAATCGGTTATCAGAATCGTCTGAGAGATGATACACAGGCTTTACATGCAGCTTGTGAAGCAGGAGAACTGGGAGATATTTATTTTGCAAAGGCACATGCACTTCGAAGAAGAGCTGTTCCTACATGGGGGGTATTCCCGAACAAAGCATTACAGGGTGGCGGACCGCTGATCGATATCGGAACACATGCGCTGGATATTACACTCTGGATGATGGACAACTATGAACCGGCATCTGTATCAGGACAAGTATTCTATAAATTAGGCCGCCAGGAAGATGGACCGGAAGGAAATGTATTCGGACCATGGGATCCTAAGACTTTTGAAGTGGAAGACTCTGCATTTGGATTTGTAAAAATGAAAAATGGAGCAACGATTTATCTGGAAGCTTCATGGGCTTTGAATGTACTGAAATCAATGGAGGCATCCACAACTCTTTGTGGAACAAAGGCGGGAGCAGAGATCCATCACGGTGGAAGTTATCCGACAGATGAACTGATCTTCAATACAGTAGAACATAATCAGTTAATGGAAAAGACGATCTCACCTGCAGGTGTGGTTGACTTCTTTGACGGAGGAGCTGCTGCTGAAGCAGTAAGAGAACAGGAACAGTGGCTGAATGCAGTTATCAATGACACAGATCCACTTGTAAAACCAGAGCAGGCATTTGTTGTAACACAGATTCTGGAAGCAATCTATAAATCAGCAGAAACAGGAAAAGAAGTTTTCTTCGATTAGAATAAACAGGAGGCAATGAAGATGGCTGGAAGACAGATCTATAATCCGGATGGATTTAAAAATATGGAAAAAGATGGACAGACAACAGGATTTCAGTTCGAGATGAAAGCGCAGTATTACAGAGGAATGACACTTTCTATCGTAAGAAAGCTGGATGTAGAGATTGACGGAGAGGCGGTTGACAGAGAAGATATCCACTTCTCTGTCAACGGAGAGACATTCACCATGGACGAAATGAAAACCGTAATCGATTCAGATTACAGATGGGAGTTCGGAGATTTTGCGACAATCAGTGTCTTAAAGGATGGCGGACTTTCCAAGGGAACACATCACATTAAAGTATTACAGGTTATTGCACCATCTTACATGCCGTTTGAACTGGAAAATGTAAGTGAAGCAGATTTTGAAATATAAGAGGAGGCAGCAAAGCGATGAGTGAAATTAAAAGAGGTGTATCTTTATATAGTTACCAGGATGAATACTATGATAAAAAGTTAGATCTGGAAGGCTGTCTCCGTGAGACTGCCAAATCAGGAGCAACAGGAGTAGAGCTTCTGGCAGAGCAGATGATCCGCAGATTTCCAGATCCGATCGAAGATGAGAAGTTCCGTGCGGACTGGTTTGCAGCACTTGACAAATATGGTCTGGAGCCATCTTGCTACGATGCATTCCTGGAGAATAGAATCTATGAAAACCGTACATTAAAGCTCAGTGAGCAGATCAAGATGATGAAACGTGATATCCGTCTGGCATCTATGCTTGGTTTCAAAAACTTACGTACACTGGTATCTACACCAATGGAAGTTATCGAAGGAAGTCTGGACTATGCAGAGAAGATGGATGTAAGAATCGGACTTGAAGTCCACGCTCCATTTTCACTGAACTCTGACTGGGCAGAAGGTTATATGAAGATGATCCGCAAGACAGGAACAAAGTACTTCGGATTTATTCCGGATATGGGAATCTTCTGTAAGAATATTCCGGATGTTGTTCGTGATAAGGCAAGAAGAATGGGTGCCAAAGAAGAATGCATCAAGATCGTAGATGACTGCTACAGAGAAAGAGTAGAAAAAGGATTCGTTAAGATGAAATATTCTCTGGATCTTGGGAAAGCCAACATGGAATACCGCATGGCAAATGGTATGAAAGAGATGATGGATGCAGTAGAAAAAGCAGGCGGCGGTCCGGCAGATATAATGTATGCAGGTTCTTCCTTCACATTCTCATGGTCTGATCCACAGGATATTATTGACAATATTGATTACATTTACCATACACATGCGAAATTCTATAACATGAGTGAAGACTATAAGGAGACTGCAGTAGCAATCCCTGAAGTTGTAGAAGCATTTAAAAAGGCCGGATACACAGGATTCTTAAGTTCCGAATATGAAGGCGGAGAACACTTAAGATACGACATGGAAGTTGACAGTATTGAGCAGGTAAGAAGACATCAGGAAGCACTCAGAAGAGCGATTGAAGGGGAGGCGTAAGAGTATGAAACTTGGATTTGTAAGCGCAATCTTAGATAACAGTACATATGAAGAAATGATGGATACTGCTTCCGAACTGGGATTTGAGTGTGTAGAAGTTGCATGCTGGCCTCAGGGAAAAGCAGAAAGAAGATATGCAGGAGTATCTCACATTGATGCAGAACGTGTATTGGAAGATGATACTTATGCAGCACATATCCTGGATTATGCAAAAGAAAAAGGAGTAGAGATCTCTTCTCTTGCATATTATCCAAATACCATGGATGCAGATCTGGAAAAGAGAAGCCAGGCTGTAGAGCATCTGAAGAATCTGATCAAGGCAAGTAAAAAGCTTGGTGTCGGAATGGTCACAACATTCATCGGAAGAGATCAGAAGAAAACAGTAGAAGAAAACCTGGAACTCGTAAAAGAGATCTGGCCTCCGATCATTGAACTTGCAGAAAAAGAAGACGTAAAAGTCGCTATCGAAAACTGCCCGATGCTTTTTGGACCGGATCAGTGGCCGGGCGGACAGAACCTGATGACAACTCCGGCAATTTGGAAGAAGGTATTCGAGATCCTTGACAGTGACCATCTGGGAATCAACTATGACCCGTCTCACTTTGTATGGCAGATGATCGATTATATTAAGCCAATCTACGAATTTAAAGATAAGATCTTCCATGTACATTATAAGGACATCAAAGTATATGAAGACAAACTGAATCAGGTTGGAATCATGGCATATCCTCTGGACTTCATGTCACCAAAGCTTCCGGGACTTGGAGATGTTGACTGGGGTAAATATGTAAGCGCACTGACAGATATCGGATACGACGGATATACCTGTATCGAGGTAGAAGACAAGGCATTTGAAGGAAGCAAAGAAAAAGTTCTGGACAGCTTGAAATTAAGCAAAAAATATATGGAACAGTTTGTAATCTAAAAAGGAGGGAATCGTTGTGAAAAGCATTAAACTTGGTATCGTAGGATTTGGCTTCATGGGACATTGTGACGCTGATATGATGGCAACATTTCCAGATGAGGATATTAAACTGGTTGCAGTAGCCGATACGAATCCGGATCAGTTAAAAGATGCACCAGAAGGAGTAGAGACTTACGGAAGCATTGACGAAATGTTAGAAAAAGCAGATATCAACACGGTTATGATCTCCGTACCGAATCCGGTTCATCTGGAAATGGTTGAAAAGAGTGCAAAAGCCGGCAAAGCGATTATCTGTGAAAAACCGGCGGCCATGACGGTAGAGCAGTTTGACCGGATGGTAAAAGTAACAAAAGAAAACGGAGTACTCTTTACCGTACATCAGCAGAGAAGATGGGATAAAGACTACCAGATCATGAAACAGGTATTTGACCAGAAGATGGTAGGAGACATGTATGTGATCAAATCTCAGTTATATGGATTCAATGGTAATATGCACGACTGGCATGTATATCCTGAAATGGGCGGAGGCATGCTCTATGACTGGGGCGTACATCTGATCGACCAGATCCTGGATATGGTACCGTCAGAGATTGATTCCTTGTACGCAGACTTAAGAAATGTGATCAATGAAAAAGTAGATGATTACTTTAACATCCTGATCAAATTCAAAAACGGAGTAACCGCAGAAATTGAGCTTGGAACTTATTACCTGACACCAAAAAGAGCATGGTTCATCGGCGGTAACAAAGGAAGTGCGATCATAGATGGATTTAACGGAGAAGGCAAGATTGTAAGAACCGCACATCTGCTTGAAAATGTACCGGGCAAGATCACCATGACGGCTGCAGGACCAACAAGAAGCTTCGGACCGGCGGCACCGGGATTATTACAGGAAGAGCCGCTTCCTGAGACAACGGCAGAACAGAGAGATTATTTTGTACATTTCATAAAAGCCTTCCGTGGAGAGGAAGAGCTGATCGTTCAGCCGGCACAGGTAAGAAGAGTTCTGAGGGTTATGGAAGCGGTAAGAGAATCTGCGAAGACCGGAGAAGCGGTCAGAGTGGAATAGAATAAGACTAGAAGAAGCCGGGGTACGAAAATAGTATTCCGGCATTTTTTTAGAGCATTATGTGTCTGTAAGAAGTTATTAGTCGTGCCGGGGGGAAGAGAGTGATTCTGGCAGATTCTGCAGATTAGAGTATGTAAGAAAGTTGGAAGTGGAAATTGAAAAAAGATACATTAACACTGGCGCTTTGCATTGCGCTATTTCCGCCCATATGGGCGGTTGCAGCACCGTATATACACGTGAATACCGGTGCAGTAGCACTGATATGTGCAGGATTATATGTAACCAATGGAAATAAGTATCAGGACGGGGTGAAGATTTCACTGGGATTCTTACTGGGAGATCTCTGGAGCTATATCGCCATGGTGGTCATGGCAAAATGGAATGGCAATAAAGATATCATCCTGTTTGTCACATTATTCGTACTTGGTGGTCTGGCGGTTATATTATCGTCGTTTCTGCCGAAATGGATTCATTGTCCGTCATGGCTGTGTGGATGGGCAATCGGGCTTACTATATTAACACCAATGGGATATGACCATATAGGGACCTATCCGGTGCAGATCGGAATCTCTATGCTGGTGGGAGTCTGGTATGTAGGAGCAATGCTGGATGCCATACAAAAGAAAATGTCAGGAGCGCAGGAGGAAAGAAAATAATGCAAAAAGCAGGAGCAAAAGTAGGAGTAAGTAAAGAAGAAAAACAGTTGTCTTATTACCGTTTCTTCGAACAGAAGATGGCTGATATACCGGAAGAAAAACTGGAGATCCTGAAAAGCGGGGAATCAGAGAAAAAAGCAGTAGACTTTAAGGATAAAGATCTGTTCTTAAAAGGCGAGGATACCGAGTATTGCCAGACTGGGTACGGAATTATGGATGACGGAACAGGATTCGTGTGTAATGAAACCTATATGCCAGGAGTGACGTCGGAGATGATGGACTGGTGGTTCCCATGGCATAGTGTAGGGTCAGACCTGAGATATAAGATATGGGATCCGGAGGATCATTATTTTGCAAGAGCGGATAAGGCAGATTATGTATGTGATCCGGAAGTCCCAATGAGCCAGAAGACCTGGGGTGTAAGTCATTACATTATAGAAGATGTGGGACCGGGACCGGCATTCTTAAAACTTAATTTTAAAAGACCTGCAGATTATGGTTACGACGAGTCGATAATAGGAACCGAAAAATGTGCATCTATGGTATGTGCGGTTGGAGAAGGTGACTGTGCGGCAGCAATGACACACAAATGGTATCCGTATCAGAAGGGAATTATGTTCTGTTCAAGATTCTGGATTGGAATCGGAATAGTAGATGGAAAGATAAAAAAAATAGTGCCGGAAAATATAAAAGTACCATTAGAAGTACCAAAGGGGTTATTTGCACATAACATAAAAGAATTTACAAATCTGGCAAAAATATTACCGGAAGTATATGAAGAAAATAAAGAGAATATTTGAAAAAAAGCTGTAGATTATAAGAAAATTATGTCTACAGCTTTTCCCTTTTGCTAGGCGTTCAGGGTTGATAATGGAAATTATATTTGTTAGAATAATATAATAATATTATTAAGAAATGAGAGCCTGTATTGAAAAAAACTAGAAAGTTATTTGATAAACTAAAGAATTACAGTGATTCCGACTACTACGCATTCCACATGCCGGGTCATAAAAGAAATCTGGATCTGATGGACGGAACCTCTCCGTACAGGATCGATATTACAGAGATCGATGGCTTTGATGACCTGCATCATGCGGAAGGACTTTTGAAAGAAGCGCAGGAAAGAGCGGCAAAAGTGTATCATGCATCGGAGACGCATTTTCTCATTAATGGAAGTACAGTCGGAATCTTAAGTGCAATATTAGGAACAACTGAAAAAGGCGATTCCATACTTGTGGCAAGAAATTGCCATAAGTCTGTGTATCATGCAATATATCTGAATGAACTGGATCCGGTCTACATCTATCCGAAGTTCGATACAGAACAGGGACTGAGTACAGAGATCGATGCAGAAGATGTGCAGAAAGCACTGGAAGAACATCCAAAGATCCGTGCGGTGATGATCGTATCACCGACCTATGACGGCGTGGTGTCGGACATCGAAAAGATTGCAGAGATTGTACATGAAGCTGGATGCCTGCTGATCGTAGACGAAGCGCATGGGGCGCATTTTGGCTTTGATCCGTATTTCCCGGAGAGTGCGAATATGTATGGCGCAGATCTTGTGATCAATAGTCTTCATAAGACGCTTCCGGCCCTGACGCAGACAGCGTTGCTGCATGTGAACGGGGAGCAGGTGAACCGCAGGAAAGTAAAGCGGTATCTGGATATGCTGCAGACGAGCAGTCCGTCGTACATACTGATGGCAAGTATCGATGCGTGTATTCATCTGCTGGAAGAGACACAACTTCAGAAGTGCAGTATTTTCAAAGAATATGCGGCACATATCGATACCCTGCGGGAAGAATTGAAGAAACTGAAGTATCTGAAGATTATCCGGACGGAGAATACAGACAGATATGACAGGTCTAAATTTGTGATCTCTGTAAAGCATGCCCCGATGTCCAGTCATGAATTGTATGAGAGACTGCTTCGTGATTATCACTTGCAGATGGAGATGCTTGCCGGAACCTATGTCCTGGCAATGACGACGGTAGGGGATACGCAGGAAGGGTTGGACAGATTGCGGGATGCATTACTTGCAATTGATGCTGAGATCGATACAAAGTTAAAGTCAGGATCCGGACAGGAAGATGCCGGGCAGGAGCAGAAACCGATGCAAATGACCGACATGGATCTCCCGCTTTCCGGAAGACAGCCGTCACTGGAAAAGGTGTGGACGATCGCGAAGGCAGTGAAGTGCAGAGATAAGATGCAGAACCAGAACCACCAGAAGGATTCAGAAGACATCCTGTATTTGGTGAACCCAGGCAAGATGGAAAAACGAAATTTCAAGGACAGCGCCGGATACATTTCCCTGGAATATGCGTATCTCTATCCGCCGGGAAGTCCGCTGATCGTTCCGGGAGAACGCATTACGCAGGAAGCGGTGGAGATTCTCTGCTGGTATCAGGAACACGATTTTTCAATTGAAGGACTGCAATCAGAAGATAGCATAGAGGTATGGATAGATGGGTAAGATATTTTACATGATGGGAAAGAGTTCTTCCGGTAAGGATACGGTCTATAAAGAGATCAGAAAAGAGCTTCCCGAGCTGAAGACGCTGACATTATATACGACCAGACCGATGCGGGAAGGTGAAAAAGACGGCGTGGAATATTATTTTGTTTCGAACGAAATATTAGAACAGTATGGAGAAGAAGGCAAAATAATTGAACTTCGTACCTATCAGACCGTGTATGGTGACTGGAAATATGCTACAATAGATGATGGACAGATTCATCTGACCGGGTTTGATTATCTGATGATCGGTACGCTGGAATCTTATATGAAGATGAAAGCGTATTATGGACAGGAGAATCTGGTTCCGCTTTATATTGAAGTGGAAGACGGGGAACGCCTGATGCGTGCGATCGCAAGAGAGCGGCAGCAGGAACATCCGGGATACGAAGAAGTCTGCAGAAGATTTCTGGCAGATCAGAAGGATTTCTCAGAAGAGAATCTTGCGGCAGCAGGAATTACAAGAAGATATCAGAATGACGATAAAGTACGATGTAAGGAAGAGATAGTAGAGGTAATACGAGATGGGAAGCTTTAAAGATGTGGTTGGTCACAAAGACATATTAAAATATATCAGTAGCGCAGTGGAGAATAACAGAGTGTCGCATGCGTATATTCTGAATGGAGAGAGAGGTTCCGGTAAGAAGATGCTGGCGAATCTGTTCGCAACGACTCTTTTGTGTGAGAGCGGGAACAGTGAACCTTGCGGGAAATGTCATTCCTGCAGGCAGGCAGAGAGCGGAAACCATCCGGATATTATCCGTGTAACACATGAGAAGCCGAACAGCATCAGTGTAGATGATATCCGTACACAGGTGAACAATACCGTGGATATCAAGCCGTATCAGGGACCATACAAAGTATATATTATCCCTCAGGCAGATTTGATGACACCGCAGGCACAAAATGCAATTCTGAAGACGATCGAGGAGCCGCCGGCATATGCGGTATTTTTACTGCTGACGGAGAATGCAGAGATGTTACTTCCGACGATCAACTCCAGATGTGTTATGCTGAAGCTGCGTAACATCAAAGATACACTGATCAGAAAGTATCTGATGGAGAATCTGGAGATACCGGATTACAAAGCAGATATGTGTACCGCATTTGCCCAGGGAAATGTGGGACGCGCGATCATGCTGGCGAATTCGGAGCATTTTAATGAGATCAGAGAGGAAGCGGTACAGCTCCTGAAGCATATCCATGATATGGAACTGAGTGAGATTGTTGCTGCGGTTAAGAATATATCTGTATATAAATTAGAGATCACGGATTATCTGGACATTATCATGATCTGGTACAGAGATGTCTTACTGTATAAAGCAACAAAAGAGATTGACAAGGTCGTATTCAAAGACCAGTTACAGAGTATAAAAGAACAGGCGAGAAAAAGCTCTTATGAAGGAATTGAACTGATCCTGGAGAGCCTTGAGAAAGCGAAAGCCAGACTGAAAGCGAATGTTAACTTCGATCTGGTTATGGAGCTTTTGTTCCTGACCATAAAGGAGAACTAATCATATGACGAAGGTAATAGGCGTTAGATTCAGAACCGCCGGAAAGATCTATTTCTTTTCGCCGGGAAAATTGGAGGTAGAGACGGGCGATAAGGTTATCGTTGAGACTGCAAGAGGAGTGGAATTTGGTTCTGTAGTCACCGGACCGAAGGAAGTGGAAGACGATAAGATCACACAGCCGTTAAAATCCGTGATCCGTCTTGCAACAGACGAAGATAAGAAAAAAGAAGAAAAGAACAAAGAAAAAGAAAAAGAAGCATTCAAGATCTGCCTGGAGAAGATCCATAAGCACGGGCTGGAGATGAAGCTGATCGATGCAGAATATACATTTGACAATAATAAGGTGCTGTTCTATTTTACTGCAGACGGACGAATCGATTTCCGCGAGCTGGTAAAGGATCTGGCAAGTGTATTCCGTACAAGAATCGAGTTAAGACAGATCGGAGTGCGTGATGAGACGAAGATCCGCGGAGGGATCGGGATCTGTGGCAGACCACTTTGCTGTCATACGTATCTATCTGAGTTCGCACCGGTATCGATCAAGATGGCAAAAGAGCAGAACCTTTCACTGAATCCGACGAAGATCTCGGGTGTCTGCGGAAGACTGATGTGCTGTCTGACGAATGAAGAGGAGACATACGAAGAACTGAACAGCCATCTTCCGGCAAATGGTGATCATGTCACAACACCGGAAGGCTTAAGAGGAGATGTCCAGTCTGTTAACGTACTCCGTCAGCTGGTGAAGGTTGTTGTAACACTGGATAATGACGAGAAAGAGATCCGTGAGTATCCGGCAGCAGAACTGAGATTCAAGCCGAGACGTAAGAAGAAAGACGTAAGACTTTCCAAAGAAGAGATGAAGGAACTGAAGGCGTTAGAAGAAAAGAACGGAGCGTCAAAGTTAAATGATGACTAAATTACTTCCGAATGAAAGACTGGATGACCTGCAGATCAGAGGATACGAGATCATCCAGAGTCCGGGACGGTTCTGTTTTGGAATGGATGCGGTGCTTTTGTCCGCATTTGCAAATGTGAAAAAGCACGAAAAAGCACTGGATCTCGGAACAGGAACGGGGATTCTTCCGATCCTTCTGGAAGCTAAATATCCGGGCCTGCATTATACAGGACTGGAGATTCAGGAGGAGAGCGCAGATATGGCAAGGCGCAGCGTCAGCCATAACGGACTGGAAGAGAGGATCGACATTGTAACGGGAGATATCAAGGAGGCAGCATCCATATTCGGAGCCGCCTCTTTTGGAGTTATTACGACCAATCCCCCGTACATGATCGGAGACCACGGACTGAAGAATCAGAATACAGCATTGTATATTGCCAGACATGAGGCACTCTGCACGCTGGATGATATATTAAGAGAAAGTGCGAAACTATTGAAGGTCAAAGGAAGGTTCTACATGGTCCACAGGCCATTCCGGCTTCCGGAGATCATGACAAAGATGTGCGCATATGGAATCGAGCCAAAGCGTATGCGGCTGGTATATCCGCATATAGACAAAGAACCGAACATGGTTCTGATCGAGGGTATGAAAGGCGGAAATCCGAGAATGCAGGTGGAGCCGCCACTGATCGTATATCAGAAGGATGGAAGTTATACAGAAGAACTGCTTGAGATGTACGGGATGAACAAGAGCGAGCATAAGATGGAGGAGTAAGAGATGGCAGGAACATTGTACTTATGTGCGACACCGATAGGAAATCTGGAAGATATGACCTTCCGGGCGGTGCGGATTTTGAAAGAAGCAGATCTGATCGCGGCAGAAGATACCAGGAACAGTATCAAGCTTCTGAATCATTTTGAGATTAAGACACCGATGACCAGCTATCATGAATATAATAAGATTGAAAAAGGACACAAACTTGTGGAACGCCTGCAGAATGGTGAAGATATTGCAGTGATCACCGATGCAGGTATGCCGGGAATCTCTGATCCGGGAGAAGAACTGGTAAAGATGTGCCAGGAGGCCGGGATCACAGTTACAGCTGTTCCGGGAGCCTGCGCATGTGTGACGGCGCTTACGATATCCGGGCTTGGAACGAGAAGATTCGCATTTGAAGCATTTCTTCCGACGGATAAGAAGGAGAGACAGGCTGTCTTGAATGAACTGAAAGATGAGACAAGAACAATGGTGATCTACGAAGCACCGCACAGACTGGTCCGCACGTTGAAGACGCTTCGGGAGACGCTTGGTAACAGACGCATCAGTATCTGCCGGGAACTGACAAAGAAGCATGAGACGGTATTTGCAACAACGATAGAAGACGCACTGGCATATTATGACGTACAGGAGCCGAAGGGAGAATGCGTCATGGTGATCGAAGGAAAAAGCAGGGAAGAGATCCGGAGTGAAGAAAAGGCCAGATGGGAAGAGATGAGCATGGAAGAGCATATGGAACTCTATCTCGGACAGGGCATGGATAAGAAATCCGCGATGAAACAGGTGGCAAAGGACAGAGGCATAGGGAAAAGAGACGTCTATCAGGCACTGTTACAGACACCTTGACCTTAAATAACGTTCCGTTCGTCAACTTGTATAGAAAATGAAAAAAAGATTGTTCAACTTGGGTATTACCCAGGTTGAACTTTTTTTATATACTTTTTATCAGAACGAAACAGGTAACAAAATGAAATAAAACGATTATAAATCAGGAGGATTATAACAATGGCAAGTTTATCATTAAAACACATTAACAAAACTTATCCAAATGGATTTGAAGCAGTAAAAGACTTCAACCTTGAGATTGAAGATAAAGAATTTATCATTTTCGTAGGACCATCCGGATGTGGTAAATCTACAACACTCCGTATGATCGCCGGTCTGGAAGATATTACTTCCGGAGAACTGAAGATCGGGGACAAAGTAGTAAATGACGTAGAGCCAAAAGACAGAGATATCGCAATGGTATTCCAGAACTACGCTCTGTATCCACATATGACAGTATATGACAACATGGCATTTGGTCTGAAGTTAAGAAAAGTACCAAAGGACCAGATCGACAAAATGGTTCGTGAGGCAGCTAAGATCCTGGATCTGGAACCACTGCTTGACCGTAAACCAAAAGCTCTTTCCGGTGGACAGAGACAGCGTGTTGCTATGGGACGTGCGATCGTTCGTGATCCAAAGGTATTCCTTATGGACGAGCCTCTTTCAAACCTGGATGCAAAACTCCGTGGACAGATGCGTATCGAGATCTCTAAACTGCACCAGAGATTAGGTACAACCATCATCTATGTAACACATGACCAGACAGAAGCTATGACACTGGGAACCAGAATCGTAGTTATGAACGCAGGTATTGTTCAGCAGGTAGATACACCACAGACTCTGTACGATTATCCATGCAACCAGTTCGTTGCCGGATTCATCGGATCACCACAGATGAACTTTGTTGATGCGAAATGTAAAGTAGTCGGAAATAAAGTATACCTGGTAGCAGGACCTTCAGAGATCGAGCTTCCACCGGCAAAAGCTAAGAAGCTGATCGATGGCGGATATGAAGGAAAGACAGTTGTTCTCGGAATCCGTCCGGAAGATGTGCACGATGAGCAGATGTTCATTGAAGCTTCTCCAAATACAGTAATCGAAGCAAAGATCCGTGTATATGAGATGCTCGGTGCAGAAGTATTCTTATACTTCGATTATGAAGGATCAAGCATGACAGCAAGAGTGGATCCTAGAACAACAGCAAGAACAGGTGATATTGTTAAATTTGCTCTGGATGCTGAGAAGATCCATATCTTTGACAAAGAGACACAGGTTACAATCACAAACTAGTCTGTAATGAAGGCTTGGTATAAGAGCCGCAATTATCGTAAAAAACAGATGAATATAAGAGGACCGGGCGTAAGAAAGCGTCCGGTTTTTTCGTTTTTTTCGCAGACAATAAAATTTTGCTTTGTTAAAGCATGATTATCTGCTATAATGTATTCGTAATGCAGTTCGTTAGCGTGCTAAAATGTATACAAGTATGCAAAAGAACACGAAGAACAGCATTGCGGATAGGAAATGGAGGACAATGCGTGTTATCAAATCAGATATTACACAAAACAGCACAGGATATCAGGGAGATTACAGGATTTGACTGTGCAATATGGGATATGCAGGGATTCTGTCTCGTAAGGACGAATGAGACTCTGACCGGGTATGAAATCCAGATTCAGGATTTCCGTGATGATGAAGAAGAACCGGAAGAGATGATCTTAGATGAGATGGGAATGTTCCGCATCTATGAAGACAGTGATCCGGTATATGTATTGATGCTGCATGGAAATGCAGACGGCATGGAACTGGCAGGACGTATGGGAGCCAGTCAGCTTCGGAATCTTCTTTATGTATACAAAGAACGGATGGATAAGAACCGGTTTATTCAGAATTTGCTTCTGGATAATCTGCTTCTGGTTGATATCTATAATCAGGCAAAGAAGATGAAGATTCCGGCAGAACTCAAGAGAGTCGTATTCGTGATCGAACCGAAGAATGAAGGAGATGTCCTGGTACAGGAAACTCTGAAAGGTCTGTATGCGACGGGAACAAAGGATTTCGTAACGGCAATTGATGAAAAACATATTATTCTTGTGAAGTCACTGCAGTCTACCGACAGCTATCCGCAGGTAGAACAGATCGCCAAAGAGCTGGTCACGACGCTGAATATGGAAGCCATGGTAAGTGTAAGAGCGGCATATGGAACAATTGTAGAAGAATTAAAGGATGTATCCAGATCATACAAAGAAGCAGATATGGCTTTGGAAGTCGGAAGAGTGTTTTATACAGAGAAGAAGATCCTTGCATACAATGAACTCGGAATCGGACGGCTGATCCATCAGCTTCCGGCATCACTCTGCGAGATGTTCCTGAATGAAGTATTCGAAGCTGGCAAGGTCGATATTTTCGAAGAAGAAGAACTGACGACTGTTTATACATTCTTCGATAATAACCTGAATATATCAGAGACGGCAAGGCGTCTGTATGTGCACAGAAATACACTGGTGTACCGTCTGGAGAAGATTCAGAAGAAAACAGGACTGGATGTGCGTGTATTTGACGATGCACTGACATTCAAGATTGCCATGATGGTAGCAGATCATATGAAATATATGAAAGAATAATCAGGTTAGCAGATGTCTGGACTCAGACATTTTAATATATTCATAATACGATAGTAGGAGGACAAAACATGCTGAAATTATATGACAAGGGAGTCTATTTACTGAATGGAACAGAGATTGTGGAAGAAAAAGAAGCAGTTGCTGCAAAAACAGGTAAAGATGTGACTCCACAGGAAGCTGCAAAGAATACAATGGCATATAACATTCTGGCAGCGCATAACACCTCGGGAAATATGGAGCGTCTGCAGATCAAATTCGATAAGCTGACATCTCATGACATTACATTCGTTGGAATTATTCAGACAGCCAGGGCTTCAGGGCTTGAAAAATTTCCGATCCCTTATGTACTTACGAACTGTCATAACTCTCTTTGTGCAGTCGGAGGAACGATCAACGAAGATGATCACATGTTCGGTCTCACCTGCGCGAAAAAATATGGCGGAGTCTATGTACCGCCTCATCAGGCAGTCATCCACCAGTTTGCCCGTGAGATGCTGGCTGGCGGCGGTAAGATGATCTTAGGATCAGACAGCCACACACGTTATGGTGCACTTGGAACCATGGCTATGGGAGAAGGCGGACCGGAGCTTGTAAAACAGCTTCTGAATAAGACATATGATATTAAGATGCCGGGGGTAGTCGGAATCTACTTAGATGGCGAGCCGATGAAAGGTGTCGGACCACAGGACGTGGCACTTGCGATCATCGGTGCGACATTCGGCAATGGCTATGTTAACAATAAAGTGATGGAATTCGTAGGACCTGGTGTGAGTAAGTTAAGTGCGGACTTCCGTATCGGTATCGATGTTATGACGACAGAGACGACCTGTCTGTCATCCATCTGGAAGACCGATGATAAGATCAAAGAATTCTATGACATTCATGGAAGAAGTGAAGATTACAAAGAACTCAACCCGGGAGATGTTGCTTACTATGACGGTATGGTATATGTAAACTTAAGTGAGATCAAACCAATGATCGCAATGCCATTCCATCCGTCTAATGTATACACGATCGATGAAGTGAGAACCAACTTAAAAGACATCCTTCATGATGTAGAACAGAAAGCACTGGTAAGTCTCGACGGAGCAGTTGACTATTCTCTGCAGGATAAGATTGTAAATGGGCAGTTATATGTGGATCAGGGAATCATCGCAGGATGTGCCGGCGGCGGATTTGAAAATATCTGTGCAGCAGCAGATATCATCAAAGGACATTATATCGGTTCCGATGAGTTTACATTCAGTGTATATCCTGCAAGTACACCGATCTACATGGAACTTGTGAAGAACGGAGCAGTTGCTGACCTTATGGAAGCAGGAACGATCGTGAAGACGGCATTCTGCGGACCATGCTTCGGTGCCGGAGATACCCCTGCAAACAACGCATTCTCGATCCGTCACTCAACCAGAAACTTCCCGAACCGTGAAGGATCCAAACTTCAGAGCGGACAGATCGCATCGGTTGCACTTATGGATGCACGTTCCATCGCAGCAACAGCAGCGAATAAGGGATTCCTTACACCTGCAACTGACCTGGATGTGGAATATAAAGGACAGACTTATCATTTTGATAAGAACATTTATGCGAACCGTGTCTTCGACAGCCATGGTGTAGCAGATCCATCGGTAGAGATCAAGTTCGGACCAAATATCAAAGACTGGCCTGCAATGGCAGCACTTCCGGAAAACTTACTTCTGAAAGTGGTATCTGAGATCCATGATCCGGTCACCACAACAGATGAACTGATTCCATCCGGTGAGACCTCATCTTACAGATCCAACCCTCTGGGACTTGCAGAATTTGCATTGTCCAGAAAAGATCCTGCTTATGTAGGCCGTGCGAAGGAAGTACAGAAAGCTGAGAAAGCAATTGAAGCAGGACAGTGTCCGTTAGAAGTATTAGATGAACTGAAACCGGTTATGGATAAGATCCACGAGACATATCCGGAGACAGGAAAAGGTAATCTCGGAATCGGAAGCACGATCTTTGCAGTAAAACCGGGAGATGGTTCTGCAAGAGAGCAGGCAGCATCCTGTCAGAAGGTACTCGGTGGCTGGGCAAATATTGCGAACGAATATGCAACCAAGAGATATCGTTCGAACCTGATCAACTGGGGTATGCTTCCATTTATCACGGAGGAAGATCACGAGAACTTAAGCTTCCGTAACGGCGACTATATCTTCGTGCCGGAGATCAGAAAAGCAGTGGAAGATAAGAATGCCGAGATCAAGGCTTATGTGGTTGGAGATTCTCTGAAAGAGATCACGCTGAAGCTTGGTGATATGACCGATGCAGAAAGAGAGATCATCCTGAAAGGATGTCTGATCAATTATTACAGAGGATAATATGTTTTATTTTTAGTACCGTTTTGTTTTGGAAAATTTTGATCTGACATTCGGACTTATGTATACAGCAGGAAATCACGGATTTCCTGCTGTTTTTCTTTATACGGAGATGTACACGCTGCCGAAATAAGGAAAGTTCTTGTATAATATGATAAAATACCTGCAACAATGTGAGCGGGAAAAGACTCTTATCTATATAGGATTTATAATAATTACCGGAAGATTAAAAACAGTGATAAAAGATTCATATCTGAGGGAGGTTACGATATGATATGCAGTGTAAAAAGGTTCTCGGAAATGTATGAAACGGTTTACCGTGATCTGTACCATTACGCACTGTGCTTGATGAAGAATCCACAGGAAGCGGAGGATGCAGTGAGCGAGGCGGTTGTTGCGGCATACGAGAACATACATAAATTAAAAAAAGAAGAAGCATTCCGCAGCTGGATATTTACAATTCTGACGAATAAATGTAAGAAGAGATTGAAGAAGGCATTAAAAGAAGAGCCGGGAAGAGAGGAAGAACTTCCGGAACAGCCGGTTGTACCGGATTATGATCTGGCAATGGACGTCAGGAAAGCATTCTTCGTGTTATCGGAAGAAGAACAGATATTAGTCGGATTATCCGTATTCGGCGGGTATTGCAGTCAGGAGATCGGGGAAATGATGCGGCTGAATCCGAACACGGTACGATCGAAGCGGAGCCGGGCACTTAAAAAGATGGAATGTGTGCTGGGCAGTTACGGAGAAACAGAGTATGGAAGAAAGGAGTGAGAAGTGTATGCGGCGTGAGAATGAACATGAAAAAAAGCAGAACGGATACTGCGAACAGGATATGGTAGATCAGATTGCACGATTGTCAGAAAATACAGAGGTACCGGACAGTCTGAGACCGGAAAATATAGAACGGTTACTAAAAGGGAAAAAGCAGAAGAAACATTTTCATTCATACCGGATCGGACTTGCAGCAGCCTGTGTAGCAGTTGTAACGGGAATCATAGTGTGGCAGTATGGAAGCCTGCATCATGAAATGACAGACTCTAAAAGGATGTCAGCAGGTAATACAGAAAGGAAGATCAGTGGCAGCAGGAAGATCAGGATAGCCGAAAGTTATGATGAAATCTATAAATATATCAAACGGTCGCAAGGTAACGAAGGAATTGCAATGTATGCAAGAAGTGGAAATGAGACAGCGGCAGCAGCGGATACAGGTAGTGGGAATGAGACATCAGCGGCAGCAATGACCGAAGATGGCGGGTATTCGCAGACCAATGTCCGGCAGTCCGGTGTAGATGAAGGAGATATTGCAAAAACAGATGGAACGTATCTGTATGTACGGGAAGATAATGGCCGGACGATCGACATCATAGATGCCGGGAAAGGGCAGTTGGAAAAATACAATGAGATTACTTTGGAAAAAGAATATACGATCCAGGAATTTTATATAGATACAGACCGGAAGAAACTGGTGGCGGTATGTCAGAAAGAATGTACAGATGCAGACAATAAAAAGCAGGTCGGTACAGCTGTCCGGCAACAGACAAAAACTGCGGCAGTCACCTATGACATCAGTGATATCAAAAAGCCGGTAAAAGAAGGTGAAGTAACACAGAGCGGTACTTACAATTCATCGCGCATGGCAGACGGATACCTGTATCTGTTCAGTGAGTATTATACAGGAAGTAATGTGGTTAAAGATAAACCGATCACCTATGTACCGATGGTGAATGACAAAGCAATGAGCCAAAGCAGTATCTGCCTGCCTCCGGAAAACTGTGGAATGATGTACGAAGTGATCAGTTCCGTGGATATCAGTAAACCGGATGAAACGGCAGATCATAAAGCGATTCTATCTGAAGGCGGTCAGATGTATGTCAGCAAAAAAAATATTTACTATTATGAATCAGGGTGGCAGCAGGATAATCAGACTGTGACAACACTTAGAAAAATTTCTTATAATAAGGGGAAATTAAAGGCAGCAGCACAGGGAAAAGTAAAAGGTTATCTGAATGATACCTTTTCGCTGGATGAATACAAGGGCAATTTAAGATTATTCACGACAAATAATGACGAAAATCTGGTGACGATACTGGATAAGAAACTGGATAAGATCAGTACCATCGAAAATCTGGCAAAAGGCGAAACCATCTATTCTGCAAGGTTCATGGGCGAATCCGGATATTTTGTGACATATGAGCAGGTCGATCCGTTATTCAGTGTAGACCTGTCCGATCCGGAGAAGCCAAAGATTCTCGGTAAATTAAAGATTCCGGGATTTTCCGAATACCTGCATTTCTATGGAGAAGACAGACTGCTCGGTATCGGAATGTCAACCGATGAAGAATCCGGCGTGGCAGAAGGAGTAAAAATAACAATGTTCAATATATCTGACCGGTCAGATGTAAAAGAAGAATCTACACTTGTGCTGGATGATCTGTACGGAAGCCATGCGGCATATGATTATAAATCGGTGCTTGCCGATCCGGAGAAAAACGTAATCGGATTATCCGGTTACAGCCAGAATGGGGAAAGCTATTATCTGCTGACATACAACCGGACAGACAGGAAATTTGAGACAATCCTGCAAGAAGAAGTCAATGGAAATACATCTCAGGGAATCCGGGGAATCTATATAGAAGATACGCTGTATGTGATCAGCGGAAATATTATTGAAGCTTATGATATGAATACGGGTGTGAAAAGCGGAGATATCATATTATAAATTTAAATTGGGATTTAATTTATTAACGGGGAAGCGGCCTCTCAGTCCTTGAAGGAAACAATAGATAAGGCTTCTTGTTCAG
>OLQI01000384.1_pt1 | contig 44324 bp, 42 predicted proteins | sample 1672171 | NCBI WGS metagenome assembly OLQI01 (sample SAMEA3136655, study PRJEB25190) | human gut metagenome
CGCAATTCATCTCCCACCTTAGAGGTCGGAGTCTTCTTGCTGTAAGAGGATAAAATTTACATTCCAATATACTTTATATGCCAAATATCCCATGCAGTCAAGTATGTGCAGATTTTTGTACAAACAGAAACTCCCAAGCATATTAAAAAATGCATTCTATAAAATGAATTTATTTTCTTTTTCATTTTAAGATGACCGGCAGGCAAACTTATGTTATTATAGTTTTTGGGATTATTACTTTTAATTATTTTATCGTTATTTATGGAGGGTATTTTTTTGAGTAATGTACATTGGAGGAACATTATGACAGAAAAACTGGAAAAACTAAAACAAGGCTATGCGAACTTAAGCGAATGGTTAGAACATATCATGGCCGCCATCGTTCTCATCGCCATTGTCATTGCTATCTGCTCTTTATGGGCACCATTTAAGGAATTCCTGCAGACTCGCTCTGAATCAGGGGCCTTTCTTAAATATATGGCAAGCGTATTTGATATCGTTATCGGTATTGAGTTTTTCAAACTCTTATGCAAACCCCGGAAGGATACGATGCTCGAAGTTCTCATGTTCGTAATCGCACGACATATGATTATTGAACATACAACGGCATTTGAGAATCTGCTTTCTATTGTTGCTATTTCCATTCTGATTATCGTTGACCGATATTTCCTAAAGTCAAAAACGTTGAATTAAATAGGAATTTGCCGGGGTGGGTAAACAGACGAACCCCCAGAGAGAATATACCCTATATCTGTGTCTTTAGTCGCGGCGGTTTGAATTCTCGCTTATGCGTTCGTATCCAAACCTTGCTCCGAGGCCACAGATATAGGGTATATTCTCTCTGGGGGTTCTGGTTGTTTCAATTCAGCAAATTTGTTGAAAAATTTGTGGAAGAAGACAGGAGAGATAGAAATAATCCGGGAAATTAAATCTCTCAGGATTGACATACTATTAATTAATAAGAAAAAAGAGTATATTATCGGTGTACTATTACCAATAATCCATTCTCAGCAAAAATATCATATATTCATCTGTTTTGATGTGTTTTCAGCATACTACAACACAATAATCTGTGTATCCGTCCTTTAGAAATTAAATTTTACAGGATTGATACAAAACCTAATAAAAAAATCAAATTTTCAGCGTACTACAACAATAATTCGGGTCAATCTTTCAAAAAAACTCCACAGGAAGCCAAAACCTTCTGGCGATTCCCCAAATCACTCCAACAATAAATAGCAATTTTCCTTCCACAGCCAAAGCACAGCCCCCGAAGAGAGTCTAACCCCTATATTTGTGGCCTCGGAGCAAGGTTTGGATGCGAGCACTTAAAGCGAGCATTCAAACCGCCGCGACTAAAGTCACAAATATAGGGGCTAGACTCTCTTCGGGGGCGTCTCTTTGCCTGTGGCAAATTCCTATTTATTATATCCCTGAGGATTATTCTTCTGCCAATTCCATGTATCCCGACACATATCCTCTAATGTTCTCTGAGTCTTCCATCCAAGAATCTTCTCTGCCTTTTCTGCATTTGCCCAGAATTCTGGAAGATCACCAGCTCTTCTGTCACCAATCTCATACTTAATCTTAATGTCATTTGCAGATTCAAATGCATGGATGATTTCTAATACACTGTAAGGTGTACCTGTTCCTAAGTTAAATACTTCCACACCTTTATGCTGTGCAGCGTATTCTACTGCCTTTAAATGACCATTTGCCAGATCCATTACATGGATATAATCACGACGGCATGTTCCATCCTTTGTAGGATAATCTCCGCCATAAACAGTCAGATGATCTCTTCTTCCTACTGCTACCTGTGCGATATATGGCATCAGGTTGTTAGGAATACCCTGTGGATCTTCACCCATTCTTCCAGATTCATGTGCTCCGATTGGGTTAAAGTAACGAAGAAGAACTACTGTAAGTTCCTCGTCAGCTTTCGCTGCATCTTCAAGAATCTCCTCCATCATAACCTTTGTCCATCCATAAGGGTTAGAACAGCTACCTCTCTTCATTGTCTCAATGTAAGGAATATCATTCTCCTCACCATAAACTGTTGCGGAAGATGAGAATACGAACTTCTTTACTCCTGCTTCTTTCATACACTCTAATAAAGTAAGGGTTGTATCAATATTATTTCTGTAATATTCGATTGGTTTCTGAACAGACTCACCAACTGCTTTAAGACCTGCGAAATGAATAACACAGTCAATCTTATTCTCTGCAAAAATCTTTGCCATAGCTACTTTATCTTTTACATCTGCCTCATAAGAAACAACTTTCTTACCAGAAACTTCTTCAACACGATTCACTGCTTCTGCACAGCTATTACAGTAATTATCTACGATAACTACGTCATGTCCTGCTGTTAATAATTCCACTGCTGTATGAGAACCAATGTAGCCAGCTCCCCCTGCTAATAAAATATTCATCCCAAAAACTCCTCTTAAATACTTTATAAATTTAACAGTTTCTTTTCATCAGATGGCAACGATAATTGTCGTTTGCTCCATCTAGTAAAAGTTTACCGCAAAATTTAGTAAAAATCAAGAGGAAGTAAGAGAATTTCTGATTTGTCAGGCTGCGGAGCAGACGAATTCCTGAAGCGAAATAAAGCATATTTGTGACTTTAGTCGCGGCGGTTTGAATGTTCGCTTAAAGCGCTCTCATCCAAACCTTGCTCCGAGGCCACAAATATGCTTTATTTCGCTTCAGGAGTTCTGTGCGCTGGCAACTCAGAAAACCAGTCGGAGAGATTTGGGGAAGAGGACAGAATATGTAGAAGTTCCGGGAAATGAAATTCTATAGGATTGACACTTGAACCAGTGCCATAATCGTATAAAAATCACAACCTGTTGAAGTCTCCCTCAAATCTTTCTCAAAATAAATTCTGAGTTTGAATAGGCAGCCAAAGACAGCTCTCAGTAAATAAAATAACCTATATTTGTGGCCTCGGAGCAAGGGTTGGATACGAGCGTGTGTAAGCGAGTATTCAACCTGCAGCGACTAAAGTCACAAATATAGGTTATTTTATTTACTGAGAGCGTCTCCTTTGCCTGCGCAAATCAGAATACATCCAAATCTTTGCCATTAACCACATAACCTTCATAGCCAGCCTCTCGTATCTCGTCAAGAATAGCTTCATCCCTCCATGCCATTTCCGCTGCAAGATTCTTACGGTTATCCTGAACATTCATATGATAAATACGGTGGTAGGTTACGAGAAGCTTTGAATTGGCTTTTTTTGCAACCTGGGCGAGGTCTGTGCTTAATGTATGCACCTCGCGGTGATATTTCTGCCATTTTGGTTCACGGCAGGATATTCCGGCGGCATATTCTACTTCGTGAAGAAGAATGTCGCAGTCTTTGGCTTTTTCTGCTACGATATCAAGTGGGGCTGTATCGCCTGTAATCACAATAGTTTTATCTGGTGTTATAAACTTGTATCCATAACATTCTAAAGTTCCGTGGCTTACAGGAAATGCCTCTACTGTTACACGGTCATCTTTATAAATAATTCCAGACTCAATTTCTGTAACTTCCACTCGGTATCCCGATTCATTTGCCTTTTCAAATCCATTAATTCGGAAGTCAATATCAGTCTCATAGGCTTTTAAGATATGATCTGTCATATGCTGCATTCCCTTAGGGCCAAATACTTTGAGTGGAACCGGACGCTCTAATACCCACGGGGTAAAAATGAGGTCTGGATATCCGGCAGTGTGGTCTGTATGCAGATGTGTACAGAATGCCACTGTTAAAAGATCTGGTCTTAACGCATCAATTCCATTAAAGTAAGCTGCGGAAGCCTGTCTGACTACTCCCGGCCCAAAGTCTACAATATATGCCCTGTCTCCTACAACTACTGCGGAGGATGGACCATTTGCATTCGGGCAGGCATTAGGTGTACCTGTACCTAAAAGAACAAGTTTTGTTTTCATTTTATTGTATCCTTCTCTATTTTGTATTTTATATCTTTTATCTTAATTTATATTATGCTTTCCCTACATTTTCAATTGCTAACTATATATAAAATTATCAGAACACTACTCCGCTACTTCTTCCCCAGAAACATGCTTAATAGATATTCCAGTAAATCCATAAATAATACTGAAAATTGGTGTTAAATACAGCAAGAACAAATATGGGAAGAATGCAGCCCAGGCTACACCAAGTGTTCCTGCCATATATACGCCATAGCCATGCCATGGAATCATTGGGCCTGCCATTGTTCCTGAATCTTCAAGACAGCGGGAAAGGATTTCCGGTGCCACTTTTCTTTCTTTAAATACTGGTGCCATTAAGCGGCCTGTCAGTACATGAGACATTGGCTGGGAACAGCTGATCAAACTTGTGATATAGCCAACAATTAAAGTAACTAAAATCATAGAACCATCACTGTTAATACGCTTTACAACCGCATTTAAAATGTGCTCTAATACGCCGAGTTTTTCAAGCATACCTCCCATACCAACAGCAAAACTGATGATGGCAACGTACTGTAACATACTTCCCATACCACCACGATTTAAGATGGACTGAAGTACCCCTTCCTCAATTGTAGTTGTATATCCACTATATGCAGTCTGAATAATACTCTGTAATGTCGCATGCTGTACAAAAAATGAAACTGCTCCTGCTGCAAAACTTGAAATTCCAAGTGCCGAGATTGCATTTACCTTACAAAGTAAAAGCACGATAATTAAGATTGCAGGAATTAATGTTACCGCTCCAAGATGGAATTCTCCATTTAATTCTGTAATATAGTTTGAAATATCTCCTGCTGTATAACCACCGCTTGTCTGCTGGATTCCTAAAATAGTAAAGATAATTAATGTAATGATATATGTAGGAATCGTTGTCCAAAACATGGAACGGATATGATCACCTAACTTTGCACCTGCGACAGCTGGAGCTAAGTTTGTTGTATCAGAAAGCGGGCTTAACTTATCACCAAACATTGCACCACAGATAACTGCTCCGGCAACCATACCAGGATTAATTCCCATCGCATTACCAATTGCCATCATTGCAACACCAGCACTTCCAACGGAACCATAAGAAGTTCCTGTTACAACACTAAGTACAGAACAGAATAATAATGTAAGCGGCAGTAACCATGCCGGGTTAATCATCTTAAGCCCCCAGGCAATAATTGTCGCGATCGTACCGCTCTGTAACCAGGTACCAATCATAACACCAATCGCCATAAGCAAGCAAAGTGTTGGAACGACCATACGAATCGCATCATATGCGCCTGCAACAACATTATCATATGGAATACGAACAATCTTGCAAACAAGATAAATAAAAATCCAGCTTGCAAATAAGCCGATCATCGGTCCGCCAGTCTTTAAACGAATACAAACTGCAACCGAAAAAATTATCAATACAAGCAGTAACAATGACTGCGGTAAATTCAGTTTCTTTTCTTCTTTCATCACTTTTCTCCTAATTCTGTCAGATTCTCTACTGTCAACAAAACAATTACATTCTATACAAATCGTAACCTTTTCAGAAACATACTTACTGTAAATCTATATGTAATTTTATCTTCCTGTCTGTATGAATCTTTATTTCGCCTCTTTAACCTATTACGATTTAATGTGTTAAATTGCAAAAGACGAACTATATTATAACCCATAATAAGCGAAAAAGCAATGTCCTATTAATGAATATGCAAGAACTACAGACCACTATTTCTCATACTGTTCTATCACACTTTCATGTTTCTTCGTCTTTTTATCATAATTAATTCCAACTAATAAAATATCACCTGTATACTGTTCTATTGAAGCTGGATATTTTCTATAGAGATATCGGAAGGACTCTCCGATCTGGACTGTTGAGTGATCTTTTCAGGGATTTCAACTACCTGCTGGCATGAGACAGAATTGTCCTGGACGTGCTCCAGACAGGCTTTACGGATACAGCGTAAACGATAATAATAATTCGATTTTGAGATACCTTTTGTATCACACCATTGTTCAACTGTCATATCCTGAGGACGGTTCTGACAGTCTTTCACTAACTGAGCCCATTGTTGTAACCGATAATCTACAGCAACAGCCGTGGTGATAGAACTCATAGAAAATAAGTTATCATATAAAGCTTTGCTTTCTCTTAAGAATTCTGGACTAAATATAATGTTTTTACTTCCTGTTTTTTCTCTGATTGACTGTGTGTAGCCAACAGGAATTGTAGATTTGATAACCATGATTGCTTCTGGATTATATTCCATAACAAGCTTGATAACTGCTTCTACTGCAGATGTATCAAAGTGCTGTGTTGCAGAGTCATAATTTGTTGGTGCTGCAATTACTACAAAGTCTGCATTGCTATATGCTTCTTTTGCATCAAGTGTTGCTGTAAGATTCAGTTCTTTCTCTGCTAAATATTTTTCAATATAATTATCCTGAATTGGTGACTTTCTGTTATTAATTAAATCAACTTTTTCTTTTACAATGTCTACAGCCATTACCTTATGATGCTGTGATAATAATGTTGCAATGGATAATCCTACATATCCTGTTCCTGCAACTGCAATTGTATAATCCTTTTTCATAATTCTATCCTCCATTGGACTCCCTACATCGATCCTTCTTTTTTGAATACCACCTGTACCGTCTTAAATAGAATCTTGATGTCAAGTCCCATTGTCCATTCGCTTATGTACTGTTTATCGAGTTTTACGACTTCTTCGAAGTCTGTGATGTTGCTTCGTCCGCTTACCTGCCACATTCCGGTAAGTCCCGGCTTGGTTGCGAGGCGGGCACGGTGATGAAGTTCGTATTTATCCCATTCGTCTACTGTTGGCGGGCGGGTTCCGACTAAGGACATATCGCCTCCTTATGTCAACTCAGAAACAACTTTTCCGTACAAAAAAAGAACCTTTGATTTCTCAAAGGCCCTTATCTACCAACATTCTTATTTAATCTATTACTTACTGAAAGCCTGAAACCTCTCTCAATAAGTTAATTACAACAAAATATGTATTATTATCACATATTTCTTCGATTAAAATACCATATTTTGTTTTTTCTAGTACTCTAAACTGATTTCCTATTTTCATTACCAAATCATCGGAAAACATTTTCCTTGAAACAGTATTAACTCATATTATCCAGCAATACTTTCTAACACCGCAGTTGCCGCTCGGAATAGCTCAATTTGTCCATCTAATCCCTCCAATAGCTTCATGCCGTGCATTAAATTGTTGCGAATACGGTGCAATACTAACAAACAGCCACGAGTTAATTCACCTTCTGATTGTGTTATAAACTGACGCATCACATCCATGTCTTCTTCTTTGGAGGCTCTGGCATTATCAGGATGTAAAGAATCTCTGACGTATTCTGCTTCAAGCTGACCAAACCAATTTCTACGCTCGTTGAGCACTTCAGCAAGATGAGCCTGCTTCTCCTCATCAATATGGATTCTTGTAGCTATTTGCTTGATTTTCCTTGGATTACAATTGTTATGACACCAAGAACATTCAAACCAATTCCATAAAATTGTAAATTTTCCAATTTCGAAAACCGTTTCTTCTTGCAAACTATATCCTTTAATCAGCATTTGTCCACCTCTTTAAACATAAATAACTTATCCCTACTTTACACCTTACATAAGCAAAAATTCATCTTCATCTGACGTTTCAATGGTATATGTATGTCGGGTTTGTGTCATCAACATATTATCATTATTTATAATTTTTTCAGATAAGCAAAACTCATCTGGATCAGATATTTCAATCGTATTTGTTTCATATGTTGTAGAATCACATAAATGAAATTCATCTGGATCAGATTCTTCTACCGCATGCTGAATATAAATAGAAGCCTCCTTTAAATGCATATACTGTTGTTAACCGTAAATGATTTTTTGTTCTTTTACCTGTTATCAAGCCTCGTGAAATAATAATAGGCAAAACTATATACATGAGAATAAAGCTAATATCCATATATAATATTCCTCTAAAATCTTATTTTTCTATACTTCATTAAATACTATCTACAAAGTATATTATTTTGCAATTCTTAAATTCAAAAATTTATTCTTTGCTTTTTGAATTTCATCAAATTTTTCGTTCCATTTAACACGTATATTAGATTTTTTTAATACTTCATCTAACGAATAATCATCAAAATATTTCAATGGTTCTGCTGCATAATATTCCTTACAATACCAGTTGTAAAGTGTGCTTATTTTCTCTTCGCATTCTGCACTTTCTAATTCAAACGGTGTTTCTTTTAATATTTTTTTTAAACCTTCTGACAGAAAAAATATATCCGGTGGATAATCATCATATACGTACTCTCCTTCATATTCTACCCGCACAGGTTTAGGGTTAATATTATTCTTTTTAAGTTTATACTCAAAATATGAAAATAAACTATCCGCATTAACAGATGCATCATTATATCTGCAAACTTCCTTATATGCATCTAAAAGTTTATTTAAGCATGACATTTCATTTTTCTTCATATATCTACTAGTATAATCTTTGGATATTTCACATAAATTTTCATAATTTTTCTGAGAATATTCCTCATCAAATAGTCTTATTATCGGATGAATAATATTCATTTTCAAATTATTTCTATTTCCTTTATGATAATATGCCGCTGAAATAACTAATGAAATAATTCCTGATACTATTACCGTTATAATCGTAAAACAATTAGAATACCACTCATTATCAAACCACTGTTGAAAAGTCATTTCACATCTCCATCTCATCTTTTAATATAATCTGTCAAGCATATTTATGATTATATATTACCACACAAGAAATATTTCAACAACGATTCTTCTATAAATCTTCACTCTTCAAGCCAAAAACAACCATTTTCTGTTCTTCCAGGTACTTCCCCTTAAAAGAGTATGTCTTTTCCGGATTCAATCCCCAGTCAGTCAATGTTTCGTATACAAACTGCTTGCTATGTATTTTGAAGCTCTTATGTAATTCTAAGAAACCTTCCGGTACACGGATAGACATATTATCTTTGCCATCACAGGCTACTACTGCCAGTGATTTTTCTTTCATGTTTCTGAGCAGGCATATATGAGAGGGATCTCCTAATGCTGCGATTACACCAACCCCGATGTTAATGGAATCCCATTTGCCCTGTAATGCCAAGGTTGGTACTGGTATTTTCTTCGTTATTTCCATTATCATCGACTCCTTCTTCTATATTTACATTGCTTTGTGGTTGATTTTCTATACGATAATCAGGCACAGTTGCTCCCATAGGTGCTTCTGTACCTTCTGTATTCTTTCCTATTGAATTTTCATGTTCCTTGTTGTAGTTTCCGAAATCTTCAAAAAGGTTTAACTGACGGTATTGTTCATATTCTGTATATGACCGACCAATACGGTTTTTATAGGCATCCGGATAATATTTAACCTGACGTTTTTTTGTTTCTCCTGTAACTGGATCAACATATTCTTCTTTCTTTGGTGCAAACATGATTGCTTCTTCCATTTCAAAGACAATAATCAGTCCACGATCAGAAGCAGCTACTCGACCAAGTACTTTATATCTGCACTCACGGTTCCAGCCCATTAAATGATATAGATTTTCTACAAAATCTACGGATGTAATATTCTTATTCACCCATTTGCCCTGTTTGTTGACTCTGGCCCATTCTACAGATGCACTTTCTTCCTCTGCACAAGGTACAACAGCCAGCCTCTTTTTTTCCGTATTTACGACTGTGAGAACATGTTTTACTCCCTCAAATAACCGGATTGCTGCCATATTAAAGGTCAACTGTCCATATTTAATACTTACTGCCGGTTTCTTCAACATGGAAAACTGTGTTCTTGGTGGCAGTTCATATCCTTCAAAGCTCTCATATTGTAGTTCCTCGTTTTTTTCCATACGGGAACGTACAAGTTCTTGTATCAGTTCAAACTCTCTTGCTGTAAAACTTTGTCCTTCCTGATTATTTGGTCTGTTATCTGTGGTTTCTCCCATATTCTCACCCCTTACATGGTCATCAGAAGTTCTTCTAATTCATTCACGATTTCCTGTCTGGACGGTATATGTCCTATGACGGGATTTTCTACTACAACTCCTGTTTCTTCTATATCTTCTTCTGTTATGGCATTAATCATGCTGTCCCTCTGTTCCCGGATAAAATAATTAATGCCTATCCTTCGTTTCATCCATTCTTCCGGATAAGCACATACAATATTATTGTTTTCTGGCTTATTTTCCTGCTCCGTATCTGTTTTGTACTTTACAAATCCAAAAGGCTGATTACTTTCTTTTTCTACATCGGGATGATTTTTGTACTTTTTACCAACAATAATCTGTGGTTCATCCAATGAAAACACAAGTATTTTTGACATTCCTCTTTCTTTTGTAATACCACGAAATTTAAAGCTAAATTCTTTTTTCCAATGTAAACTCTCATAAATCGCTGTAGAAAATGCACTGGACGATACAAAGGACACAAGCTTTCCATCTTCTTTTTCCCATTCAATACAGTTTGGGTTATCTGGTGTTGTCTGCCGGATAATAATTGTCTGGATAATTGGATGATACAATATCTCCACCCATCTGCAATAATTCAGTTTTTCATGGCAAGCCTTACTGAATTTTATCCTTCTTCTACCTACAGTCAATGCAGGAAGGCTCTTATTTAGAAAATAAATTCCATGTGGAACCTGATACCCGGATAATGCCATGGAAACAACTTTTCCCTGTTCCTCACCTGACCATATCCGGATCTTATGATTCAGTTCTTCTAATTCTTCCTCTTCATATACTTCCTGGCAAATCTCCAGTAAAGCACTGCCATCTATTCCGCCCCAGCCTGGACAGATAGAAACAAAACCTTTTAAATTTCCTTTGTGGATCACCGAAAAATCTGGAACACCCTCTGTCATTTTTCTGGAACTTTTCTTTACCATCTGTGCAGCCAGAGCAATTTCCCGTGATACGATTGGCTCATGATGATCTTCTTCATAAGCGGATACCCTGTCATGTTCATTTTTCTTTGATTTATGCTCAACATAATCAATAACTATGGTTTTTCTGGCTTCCAAATCTCCCCACCGACGCTCGTTTGACATAATATTCATGACCATAGAAGCATTCCAGTCGGTTCTTCCTCTGAGTGTAGGACGTTCCCGTTCTGTCAGAATCTCTGCTATTTCATCACAATCATAGCCACCTATGTATGCAAGAAAAATAAAACGGACTGTTTTCGCTTCTTCCGGCTGAATGATCAGTTCTCCTTCTTTCGTGTGGCGGTATCCTAACAGATCAAGCACTGGATATTGTCCTGTACATATCCTCTGGTCATAAGAAAGTATCATTCTCCTGCTTTTATTTGCTGATTCCCAGTCAGCAAGCATCGCATGGATAGAGAGGTTCTGTTTACAATCCGGATCAAGAGTATATATATTTTCTGTCTCAAAGTATACTCCTACTGGATGGGATGGATTCATACTTTTTAGCTGACGTACTAATGTCATACAATCAGACATATTTCTTGCAAACCTTGATACACTGGCACAGAGAATCAGATCAATTTTCTTCTGAGCCGCATCTTCAATCATTCTTTTAAATTCTGTTCGATGTTGAGTAGATGTACCTGACTTTCCCTCATCACTATATATCTCATGCAAAGTCCAGTTTGGTGTATCTCCAACTTTTTTCGTATAATATCTTGTCTGATTTTCTATAGAAGAAACCTGATTTGTACTTTTGGTACTTACACGGGCATATACTCCGACTTGTTTATGTCCTGTATCGGATATGGTTGGCTTTGGTTTTGCTTTCCGGATCACACCATTTCCAGAACGTGTTTTTCTAACACGGTTTCGGATTTTCTCCCTCTGTTCTTCAATTTCATTATGTCTTTTTTCCCAGTCACCTATATCTGAAGAATCTGTAGAAGAAATAACGTTTCCTTCGGTATCTATGATTTCACAATCCTCGATTTTCTCTGTATCTACTTCCTCGGATTCCTCTACTCCATAAATATCTTCAACAGCCAACTTCTCTTTCAACCTCCTGCTTACAGTTCCTGTATTCCCTGTAGTATCTTTTCCTTCCATTTTTTATACTTTGTTTCATCCAGTTTCACATAATCATCTGCCATTTTTTCTAATGCTTCTTTCTGCTGCTCTGGATTCATGATCGTATTAATATGATATTTCTCATCTTCAGTTACCAATTCTATAAGCCCTGGCATGTCTGAAAGAAATTTGAGCAGATAGCAAAATTCTTCACTATTTGCCGCCAAATACGCTTTCGTCTGGGCAGCAATGCAATCAACTTCTCCATTCCGGCAGGCTTTTAGCAGATGGAGCATCTGTGGTCTTTTATATATTAACTTTTGTCCGGTAATATCTACATATACACCTTGTAATATCCATCCCGGAATCTTATCGCATTTTTCTTTATAATATCTCTTATGATAGCTAAGAGCTACTTCCTTATTTTTTTCCCATAGCTTTGCTAATTTTACATAACCAGCTACTCTATAATTAAAACTCATTCCTCATCAACTTCTTCCTCTGGTTCAGGCATATGCCAATACCATATTCCCTGTTTTCTGTATGCTTCTATGCCTATTTCTTTTTGCACAGTTCTTATTGTTCTTTCCTTAATGCCAATCCTATCCATTCGCCGTATAATCTCTGCACTTGGTACATCTTCTACCGATAACATGATCCTCAGATACTCGGATGCTTTTTCTTTCTTAGTTGCTTTCTTTGAACATACAACTGCTTCTGCTCTTTTATCAATATTACATTTTCCTATCCATTGAAATCCTTTATCTGGATTCATAACAAATCCTACGGCATTGCTCTCTGGTGCGAGATTAGATTTTACCTGATACATATAACGTATCTCTGGATTCTTTTCATCTCTTGAGATCATAAGAACACTTCTGCAGATTGCTGCTATATCTATGCTTCCTAATCCCCGGTACAGTCTTTTTCCTCCAGAAGATTTTGTCATATGTCCGATCATCACCACCGCACATTTATGTTTTTCTGCAACTTTCCCAAGTTTACGCATAATGGAACGGACATGACTTGCATTCTGCATATCCGCATTAGAAGGCATGAACGCCTGAAGTGGATCTAACACAAGAAGCTTTGCTTGAAAACTCCGAATCGTTTTTTCCAGACGGTCATCTATAAATGTCAATCCCATATCTGCATCATCTATAAATGCAACCCTGTCACAATCTGCTCCTGCTTCTTCTAGCCGGGGTTTTATCGTATCCCCCACATTATCTTCTGCACCTTGATATATGACATTTCCGATTTGTTCCAGCTTTTTTCCATCTGGAAGAAGCCCTCCTCTGGTGAGAGCTGACGCAATATTTATCATAAAAGTAGATTTTCCATCACCCGGATCACCCTGTAATAAGGTAAGTTTTCCATATGGAATATACGGATACCATAACCATTCCACTTCCTGCTTCTCTACAGTAGAATATATCTTATAGTCCTCTTTATTTTCCATCATGCACCTACCTTGTCATCCTCTTCTCACATATCTTCTAATTTCTTATTTTTCTCACTCATGCTTTCCACTAGATCAGCTATCATTGTGTATTCTGCCCTTGTAAGCCCTGATACATCCAACGTTCTATTTGACACCTGAAATCCCAAAAGATAATCTGTACTCACATGATATAAAACAGCTAATCTGATCAGAATATCATACGATGGCTGTCTGCTATCATTTTCATAGGCACTGATCTGCCTTTTATTTACACCTATTATATCTGCAACCTGTCCCTGTTTCAGTTTTCTCTCCTGACGTAGCTGCTTCAATCTGTATCCTAAAGAATCTATCATGTGCGTCGCACCTTCCTATGCGCCATGACTTACTGCACGTAACACAAATTTCTTTTCCTTTATATTATCATTTATAGGTCGGCATTTGGCAGATTCCATTCGCCTTTTCGCAGACCTTTCCCGCTTCATCCGCATGTCCTTGACTAGAAACAGTCCCCTGTTTTGCAGCCTTGCAACCTTGCAGCCTTGGAATATATTTTCGTCCAAAATATTGATAAAATGGTACTTTTCAGAGATTTTTATTTTCCTTTTCACTAAAATTCATCTCCTTTTCTTTGCAGCCTTACTCATGATTTTGCAGCCTTACTCATGATTTTGCAGTCTTACAAAATCACGACTTTTTTCACTTCGTTGCATTATGGTGACTATGTTCACCATATTATTTCATAATTTCAAATTTTATAATGTAGGCAACCTATTCCTCAATTCCTAGAAAGGTAATTTTGTATATGATTGACTACACACCTCTATGGAATACCATGAAAGAAAAAGATATTTCCCAATATGACCTTCTAAATCATGGTATTGATAAACGTACCCTACAACGCTTACGAACAGATCAGAATATTACAGCTCTGACTATTGAAAAACTCTGCCAGATACTTCACTGTACACCAAATGATATTATACGATTTATTTCAGAAGAAGAAAAATAATACCGCTGAAACACGAAAGATTCTTCCTGTTCAGCGGTATTTTTTATACACCCATCTCAAACATTTCCAGCCCGTCCAGCATCATGTCTACATCCATATCAAGTCCGCTTTCTGATTCCTCCACACCACAATCTTCCCTTGATTCACATACCGTTTTTTCATCCATTCTCTTCATTGAGCTTTCTATCTGTAAGAGAAAATCTTTATCGTGCAGTAATTCTTCTTTTACCTTTTCTATATCAATTCCTGACATACTTTTATCCGGAAATAGAGCTTTTCCTTCCTTATTATATATCCATGCATGAATGAGTTCCGTGATCAAAGCTGTTTTACATCTCTTTTGTGTTTTTAAGAACTCACCAGCTTGCCTTTGCTTCTCATTTTCTTCATCAAATAATAAAACAATTCGTATCTTTCCCATCTCTTCATCCTTTATCCTCTACGAATACGGGCAGCTGCCAATTTCTCATAACCGATTGCGTTCGCCTTCACATCATCAATAAACTCAATATATTTAAATTCCGGTGACTGTTCAATCTGCTTTTTCAATAATAAACTTCCTCCTCCAAGAAAAATAGCAGGATTTGTTCTGAAATCTGTCACATGTGCATGAAGTTTATTAATAATCATATGTACCCAATCATCTGCCATACGATAAATCTCCTTAAGAATCTCCTCTTCTAAAATAGTCTCCTCCCCCATTAAGACCTGTTCTACATCTGAGGAATCCAAATGAATCCCATAATTCTGCTGAATCCTGTTAGAAATCTCAGATCGAAGTACCGCCATACCGGAACGTTCACTTACTCTCACCGATAAATCTGGTTTTCCATTTCGGATCACTAAAAGATCTACCGTTCCATCGCCTATATCAATGCAGTTTACTGTCCGGTACTTCTTTAACAGACTCGCCTTAAAACACATGACTGCTGCAAAATTCTGCGGACTTACAAATACATCTTTCAGATAAAAACTAACCGGTTTGTCATTCATTCTAAAATTGATGCCATGACGGGAATGATCAATAAAATACTGTTTAAATCCTACTGCCTGCTGCCCAAAATCTGCCGGCGGCAAACCCACTCCAAGAACAACGTCTTTTCCTGTAAGGTTAATATTTTTCTTTCGTGCCTCCTGCACAAGTGTGAACAAAGTCAGAATAAAATAGTCATCATCCACCGTTTTATCTGCTTTAAACGGCATTTTTGTTTCCGATAAAGTATAATAAGCACCTTCATATTCCAGAATATCTTCATTCATAAATCGTCCTGGCTGTGCAGTATACCTTACAATTCCACATGGGAACGAAGATGTTTCTCCCTTCATATTTCCATTACCATGATCAATTCCAAAAATTATTTCCGCCATCTGCTCTTCCTCCTGTACTTATACTTAACTGTATCTTAACTTGCTGTTTCATGTACACATTTGTGACAGTTAGTTGCGTTTATATGACACCTACTGACACTTTTATATCACTTTTGTATGTGTTATTATTTTTATATTTCACTTATGTGTATGTACATACTATATATCACACTTTTGTGTATGTCAATATTATTTTTATCTTTTTTTGTACCACCATCTGAAAAAAGTATGTTATACTGCTGATGGAGGTATTAAGAATGACCACAGGAGAAAAAATACGTTATTTCAGAACTTCTCATGAACTTACTCAGGAACAACTTGCTTCTCAATCCGGATTAAGCATAAGTGCACTTCAAAAATATGAATCCGATGAAAGGAAACCAAAGCCTGAGCAATTATTGAAGATTTCTGATGCATTAGGAATTAGCATTAATATATTTATGGATTTCGACATCCGTACTGTTTCTGATCTGTTTTCACTTTTATTCAGAATGGAAGAACAGGCAAACCTAAGATTTTATAAAGATACAACAACTGATACTGTCGGTATTTATTTTGAAAATGAATACATCACTGAAAAGATTTCTTCTTATGCAGAAATGCTAAGAGAAATTGACAGCATGAACCCTTCTCACCAGGAGCTTATGCACACAAAGATTCAAAATGAATTATTAAACGATAATACATCTATACAAGAAGTTTCTGTAACCACTTCCTCTTCTCATAAGGATGCTTCCTCTTCTCTCGCTGTAGAAGAAAAACTTCTTGATATTATTTCTGACTGCACTCCTGCAGAACAGGAACAAATTTTAGATGCACTTACTTTCCTTAAAAACTGGATGAGAACAGCAAAAGAAAAATGATATAGAAAAAGCCCAGAGTTTGAATTCTCTGAGCTTTTCTCTTGTCTATAGAAGTTTCGTCCACAGATTTTCTTTTCTTATCTTCTATCTGTATATACCATAGTATTCCAAACAGCAATCATAATAGTTGATTATTCATGGATTTCTAATGGAAGATTATCTGGATCATGGAAAAATGTCATTTTCTTTCCGGTATAATCGTCTAAACGTACCGGTTCTGTTGCTATTCCTTTTGTGTTAAGCTCCTTAACCGTATCGTCAACACTTTTTACCTTAAATGCCAGATGTCTCAAACCAAGCGCCTCTGGATAATTCACACGGGCCGGAGCATCCTTTATAATAAATAGCTCAATCTCCTGCTCTCCACAAGCTAAATCTATTTTATAATCATCCCGTTCCTTTCGATAATTTTCCCGGATTATTTCAAACCCCAGTAAATCAACATAAAAATGTTTTGATTTCTCATAATCGCTTCCTATGATTGCAATATGATGAATTGTGTCAAACATTGATTTATCCTCCGTCGTTTTTCCTATAAGTTTATCACAGTAAGATTTTTATGAAAACACATTAATTCTCTGTTTTTTTCAATTTTTCATACAGTCTAAAAACAAATTCCATGTCCAATACTTTTTTACCTTCTCTTTCACTATTTCCTATGTAAACATGCTCTGCCTGATCTATCAACTCCTGTATCACTCTTTTATCTTGCTGAGCAGCTTCTCCATCACTAAGCAACCAGATACATCCCGTCTGCATTTTAATCACAGCATCCATACTTGATAATGTTTCAATTTTTATATTACACCCCGAAAGCTGTGCAAATTGAATTACTCGTTTTGTGATATTCTTAAACCAGCAATACTTTTCTGTATTCACGATTCTATATGTCTGTTTTTCTTCTCTCTCAGCATTCTGGATGATGTTTTGCAACTCCATATCGCTCTTTTTTTGTTCTAATGTCCTCTCTTCTTCACTCAGTTTTGCATCGTGTTTTTCCATTGCTGCCTTCATCTGAGCAAGCCATTTTTCCTGCTCATCATAATAAAAGTGTTCTATTTTCACCTATGTAATCCCCTTTACATATTTTAAATTCATACCTATTATATGGTGTATATATTCACCATGCAAATATATAAAATAACTTTAATATAAAATTTATATCCTTACTCTGCATCTTTTTCAAAAATATCATACATACTTTTGCGAGTATTGTCATTGAATAATTTATATCGTATAAAATCAAGAGAGCTTGTCACTTTATTTGTAGAAGTATAAAATTGTACGCTGGGAGCATCATCAAAACTCAAATCAATTTCAATAGTAAGCATATTGTAATCTAAATCAAAATATTGTCTATATCCTTTATGGTTTTTGTCTGGAAAATTTTCCACAAAATTTACATTATACTCTGGTTTAAAATAGTTTATCATTGCTGCTTCTACTATGTTAATAATTTGCTCTTCTTTTGGCAAATCACTACAAACCTTTTTTAAATGTTCCATACTCTCGTCTTCACTTTTTGTAAATTTCTTAGATATACCATCAAATGACATTGCTAATCTAGCTTCCATCTCTAACAACAATATATAAATATGCTTATCTGGATGTTCCTCTTTATACTCTGTCAAAATTTTTTGCAATGTTGAATGAGCTTCAAGTCTATCTAAAGCTGTTCTCCTTCCCTTCTTTCCATATGATTGACCTATATATAGAATTTCATATTCTTCTCTTGATACTATACTTTTAGCAGAAAACATATATAAGTTTTGTGCTTTAATTTCTACTATTCTTTTCACTTTCGGATTTTTTCTTAAAAACTCCTCATCTTTTATAACCAAAATCATCTTAGTCCCCGGATAGGAAACTCTTATCTCAATCTTTCGATGATCAGCTCCTTCTATAAATTCAAGAAATGGTAACTCATAATCAACTTCTTTATCCTCAATAATAGTAAAAAGAGTTACTTTTATTCCGTCATTTCTTTTCTGTATATCCTTTTTTCTAATGAAAAATTGATTATATGATAGTATTCCATAAATATGATAACGATGCGGATCTATTTTTTTTAATATACTGAAATCTTCGACCGGAATAATTGTTTTATAGGAAGTAAATACATTTAATCCTGCTTCAAATGAATATTTTCTCTCCATAATGCTCTCCTTCTGTATTATTTATTATTATTTTACCATACATACCTATATAGATAAATACAAAACAAACCGCAGACGACATCTGCGGTTCACTTATTTTTATTTAGTTTTTGCCCTTTATGCTCTTTATCATATAATTAATAGGATACCCAATCACATATCCCACTGCCCGAACTAACAACCAGATTGCAATAAAACTGCCGAATAAACTTCCAACAATCACACATAACGTCATCATTCCAAGTATTCCTGATAAATCCCAATGCCATGGAACCATGAAAAACATATGGGGGATTCCTACCGGAACACCATATACCAGCATCAGCCGAAACCAGTCAATTTCTCCATCTACCAGATACAGATACTTTCCAAGCCATCCGATCAATGCCAGCACAGCTATCATCAATACCCCTTTATACATAAAATCTTTAAATGTCATGCACCCTTCGCCCCTTCCATATATTCTGAGATCACCTTTTGTAAAACATCATCAAATCTTAAAATTACTTCGATCCGTTTTTTATCATACACATACACGGTATCAATCATTGTATCTATAATCTCTTTCGTCAGCTTTCCTCTTTCTATCTGTACCTCCAACTGTTGGACTGCTGTTCTTATCCGGCTTCTGTATCGTTCTTCTTCAATGATCACACTGGCAAGTGCTTTTTGTTCGGATTGTATCTTTTCAATTGTTTCTGTCAGCTGTTTCTTCACTGTTATATATTTTTCTCTGCTAAGTACGCCTTCTGCATAAGCTTCATACTGATGGATACGTTCATTTTTTAATTTTTCCAGTTCCGACTCCAACACTCTTTGTTGTCTTTTCCCTGTAAAACTATTATCCGTATATTTTTCTTCGGATTCTCTTTGCACTGAATCCAATATCCTTAGTATCCTTTTTAAAGAATACCAGATATGTCCCTCTATCACAGATACCGGATACGCATCTTCAGAACAATGAGAATATCTTCCTGCCTGAGCTTTATGGGGACAATATATTTTTGGATGAATACCGCCATCTGTATAAGCTAATGACCTGTGGCAGTTTCCACACCGCACTTTTCCTTTCAGAAGGAAGTCTTTCGCACCACGATATTCTGGCTTTGTCATAAACATAATAGATGCACTTGCCACTTCATACTCTTCTTCCGTAATGATTGCCGGATTGATATTCTTCCGGATAACGACATCTCGTTCTGCTGTCTTTCTTGTTACTTTACTTCCAACCGCTACGGTATGCCGCCTTCCCATAACTAAAGCACCTGTGTACTCAAATCTTCCAAGAATTGTACGGATCATTCCGGTATCCCAAACAACTTCCTTATCTGGCATTTTATAATTCCCCTGCCGCAGCAATCCGTTCATCTGATTATATTTTCCAGGTGTTGGCACCTTCTGCTCGTTCATGTAATAGCAGATCTGAGAAGTATTGCAACCTTCCATCGCTTTATCAAATATCATACGGACATATTTACCTGCTACCGGATCTATTTTCCAGCATCCATGCTCTTCATCTTTTAAATAACCAAATGGAGGTTTCGAGCCTGTCCATTTTCCATTCTTCCATTTCACTTTTAAGGCACTCTTTAACTTTTTGGATATATCCTTACTGTAAAGATTGTTGACAAGATTATTGATTGCCATATCTAATCCCATCGTTTTTCCTATGTACTCTTTACTGTCATAATTATTGTTTAATGAAATAAAGCGGATTCCCAGGAGTGGGAACACTTGCTCCAGATAATCTCCAACTCCAATATAATCTCTCCCAAATCGTGAAAAGTCTTTTACAATGACGGTATCTATTTTTCCTGCCTTCGCATCTTCTATCATTTTCTTAAATGCCGGACGGTCAAAATTTGTTCCGGAATACCCATCATCCACATATTCTATGTATTCATCACTCATGTCCTCTCTGTCAGTGATAAAACTGACAAGAAGCGATCTCTGGTTGTCAATGCTGTTGCTTTCATCTTTATTCTCTTTCCCTAAATCTCCATCTGCTATAGAGAGTCTTAAATACAATCCATTAGCCAATCTGAACACCTTCCATTTCTTCTGCTATCTGCTGGAATTCATCCTTACATTTGAAACACACATGGATACTCCCATTTGCATATACTTCTATATATTCCACCAGTTCCTGTACAAGTGCCTCATTATATTCTCTTTTATCCAGATATTTTTCCATATGATTTACCATATCCATATATCGGTTTGCTTTCTTTTCCAAGATTCTTTGATTCTGTTCTTGTACCTGAAGCTCTTCCCGGAGATTTTGGAGTTCCCCTATATAGCGTTCCTTCATCATATCAAAATCATCTTTATCCACAATACCTGCTACATAATCTTCATATAGTCTTGTATTGCGTTCTTCCGTCTGTGTGATCTTACGCTCCAATGTCCTTACTTTTGCCGCTGCTTTATAAAAAATATTGTTTTCTTTTGTTGCACTTTTCATTTTCTGCAAAAGCAATTTCCTGTCACACATACTCTTGATCAAAATCTGGATCTGATCCATCACCAGGATCTTGAGTAAGTTTTCTTCTATCAAATTTCTGGAACACTGTTTATTCCCACAATAGTAATCGCTTCCCATTTTTTCATTGGTTGTATAATTATGGGTATATCGTCTGAAATACATAACGTTCCCACACTCTCCACAGCGAACCATTCCCAGAAAACTATCCTGATATTTTTCTCTGTCCTTCGTATATCTGGACTGGCGTTTCTTCGTTACCTTATGAATCTCTTCTCTGCTTTCCTGCAATTCTTCATAATCATCCCTCGCAACCAGCGGAGTATGCATATCTTTCTGCACATCCCACTCTTCTGGTTCGGTATGGTACTGTTTCACTCCTTTGTACAAAGACTGTTTCAGTTTTCCTGTGACAATATCTCCTGTATAGGTTGGATTTTCTAATATTTTTCTGACAGTTCCTCCATTCCACTTTGTCTCCTCAAGTGGCACTCTTGCTATCTTTCTTTTTTCTTTCTGTCCAGGTGTCGCAACTCCCAACAGGTTCAGCCTGTCAGCAATTTCTCTTTTATTGACTCCCAACAATGTCCATTGGAATATCATACGCACAACCGAGGCAACCGTTTCATCTACGACCTGTCTTGTTTTATCCTCAGAACGGACATAACCAAATGCAACCTTAGATAACGTAATATTTCCGTTCCGCTTTTGTGCTTCCTTTGCCGCCAGGATTTTTTTAGACATATCCTTTGCATACATGGCATTTATCATGTTTTTGATGGGAACACTTATATTTTCCCTGTCCTCCTTTCTGGAGCTATCATAATCATCCGTAATCGCAATAAAGCGTACATTTAACTTTGGCAATATAGTCTCCAGGTAATATCCTGTTTCCAGATAGTCTCTGCCGAATCTGGACAAATCTTTTACAACGATACATTGCACCTTGCCAGAACGAACATCTTCCATCAACCTCATAAATCCGGGACGTTCAAAATTTGTGCCTGTAAATCCATTATCAATGTATACCTCTTCCAATCTCAGATCCGGATGCTCTTCTATAAATCTTTCTACAAGCATCTGCTGCACAACTAATGTTTCATCCGTTTCATTTCCTCCGTTTTCAACAGACAGGCGAATATACGCAGCCGTATCCAGTAAGTTCTCTTTTTTGACAACCGTTTGTATATTAGATTCTACGTTTCTGTTTTTTCTGCTCTTTCTTGCCATCCCTATTCCTCCATCCATTCTGCAGGAAAGTATTTTTTCCATTCCTGTTTGGATAAACATACCTGCACTTCTTTAAAATCTCTTATCAATACTTTCTCAATCCATTTATTGATATGCTCTGGCTGTAGTTCTTTCGGAAGATTCTCTTTCTTAAAAGTCCCTAACCATTCATTTTTATTGCTATATGTCTTTTCTATAACGGATACCGCTTCCATAAGTTCACTGAAATCTCCATCATACATACGAAGCTGATCCCGTATTTCTTCTTTTCCCGCCAAATATTCTTCTTCATTGATTTTTCCTGTCTGGTAGTTCTGATATAATGGAATACGCTCTTTTTCCACTTGCTCCATCTCTTCAAAGATCGCCCACGCTCTTTGTGAATACTGCTTCAACCATTTATATTTTTCTGATTCTGCTTCTCTGGCTGACAATTTCTTTTTTATCTGTTCCGCCAGTTCCATTTCTCTTTGTATGGCTTTTCTTACTTCAGCAATCACGGTTTCAAAAGAAATGTAGGTACTTTTATCTCTTGGAAGCTGATTCGTCCCACTTGCGAAAAGAAAAACCGTTTCCCCCGTTTTAAAATTTCTCTGTGATATTTTTCTTCCTGTCTCAGCATCAAATATCTTTTTTACAAATAATCCCCTTTTACCTGTTCTTACTTTCCTTGGCTTTTTTCTCTTATCGAGAATCTCCTGCACTTTTTCAAATATGCCTTCTTCCAAAATTGGAGCGATGGGAAGTGTACAGATTTTTTTGTTGATGGTCTTTTGCCAGTAGCCAGCATACGCTGTGCATCTAAGGATTCTCCTTACGGAACAGAATAACCATTTATTGTCATATGCCGGCCATACCTTATGACCGACCCGTGCATTATGCACCATCGGAGATTCTATTTCACTGTCATTTAATATTTTCACGATATTTGTAAGCAGCATACCATCCAATACCATCTGAAAGATTTCCCGCACAACAACTGCCGCTTCTTCATCAATAAGCAATTCCCTGCGGTCATCAGAAAGAATGTAGCCATACTTTTCATCATGCACGGTATAAAGTCCCTCCAGCTGTTCTCTGATTGCATACTCTCTCATGCCTTTTAACTGTACTGCTTCATACCTTGCTTTCTTTATATATTCATATAATTCTTCTTTCGTTTTTCCAATGCTGATAAATTCATCCTGTACAACTGCAAAATGTATTCCTGCCGGGACAAATGTTTTTACTAAGACATCATCTGCACAGGATATTGTCCTGCTGCATCTGTCAATGCTGTCTACAACTACCATATCAAATTTGCGGTCGATCCCATCTTTTGTCAGTTCTTCAAAAGCTGTGTTCTCTTCTGTATCTTTTTTTCTGTCGCAATACTTTGCCGATAATGTCCATCCCTGTTTTTTCAAGTATTCCTGTATATGCTGATCCTGCTGTTTTATAATATCTGCCGGGATCTTTCCGTCCTCTTTACAAGAAGTCGTTCTGGTATAACTTACGCACCGCATACAAACTCTCCTTTCCGTTCCTGCCGCTCACGTATAATCTGCACTGCTTCTATCATTTCCTGCATCTCGTCACTATACCTGAACCGAATCTCAATCTGTTCCTTGCTGTATACAATGATCTGCTCTATCAATGTAACAACCGCTTTCCGGTCAAGGCTTTGGATATTTTCATATTTTTTGAAATCCTCTATCCATGGATGCATCCGTTTTTCTTCCGCAGATAACTTTTCTTTCTTCTCTTCCGTTTCCTGTTTTGCCTTTTCTGCTTTCTGCATCTTCTCTGTAAATCTCTGATTATATTCATGGTACTCTTCTCTGCTGACAATACCATCTACCATATCCTGATACAGTCTCGCCTTTAAGTCTTTATATCTTTCCACTTCCTCATAAAGTGCCATTAACTGCTGTTCTAAAGACCGGCTCTCCACTTTCTTGTAAGTATCCATTCCATTTTTCTTGATGATCTTTTCTGCTTCGGTCAATAATGCGATCTGTTTTTTTACAGAATCCAGAACTACATCATAAATCATTTTTTCACTGATCAGATGGGAACTGCATCCTTCTTTGTTCTTATAAGTGGAGCAATGATAATAACAGTATTTTTTCCCCTTTTTCGTTGTGCTTCTCTTGACCATGTTCTCACCACAGTCCCCACAACGTACAAATCCAGAAAACAAATAAACTGATTTTCTTTTCGGAGCGATCCGGGTATCTATTTTCAACAGACTTTGCACATATTGAAAACTTTCTTCTGGAATGATTGCTTCATGTGTATTTTCTACTCGTATCCAGTTTTCTCTTGCGATAGGCGAACTCTTCTTCACCTTATAATTAATCTTTCGGTTTTTGCCCTGAACCATTGTGCCTATGTAAAGTTCATTCTGCAAAATATGGTTGATAGAAGTGACTGCCCATTTGGGATCAGAACCGGAACGGAATCCGCTGTTATAATTCATCCCCCGGCTTCTCTTATATTCCAATGGCGGCAAAACTCCCATTTCATTTAACCGGGCTGCTATTCTTTGTGAACTGTACCCATCTATTTTTAGATTGAAAATAAGCCGTACAATATCTGCCGCATATTCATCAACAATAAGATGGTTCTTATCTTCTGGATCTTTTAAGTATCCATAGGCTGCAAAGCTGCCAATAAACTGCCCGTTTTTCCTTTTTACATCTAACTGACTTCGGATTTTAATTGAGATGTCCCTGCAATAAGCATCATTGATAAGATTCTTAAACGGAACAATGATCTGATCTGCATCATCCGATCCTGCAGCACTGTCATAATGGTCTGTGATTGCGATGAACCGTACACCCATAAATGGAAAGATCTTTTCCAGATACCTTCCTGTTTCAATGTAGTTTCTTCCCAATCTGGATAAATCTTTTACGATGATACAGTTGATCTTCTTCCTTTTCACATCCTCAAGCATTCTTTGAAATGCTGGACGGTCAAAGTTCGTTCCACTGTATCCATCGTCGATATATTCCTCGACCAGCTGAATCTCTTTGTGCTGTTTTACAAAATCGTTAATGAGACTTCTTTGATTGCGGATGCTGTCACTCTCCAGTTTGTCTCCATCCTCTCTGGATAACCGGAGATAATCCGCTGCTAAAATAGACTTTTGATTGAAATACATAAAGCCATCAACCTCCTACTTTACTCGCTCTGTGGCGGTGTAAACCAAGAAATTCACGGCTCCTTGAATGCTTTTAAATTTTGACCCACATCCATATTAACATAACTTCTGGATTACTACCATACCTTTTTCTTTCTTTTTTCGATTATTTTTTCTGGACGATTTTTCTTTTACATGGAGATACATCTGCTCAGGCTTTCTTCCAGAGAGCATTTTCCTGCAAAGCTGATCTTCACAACTACCCCATGTGATTTATAGCAATACGGATTTTTAATCTGCTTGATATAATCTGCAATTCTTTCTGCCTGCGGTAATTCTTCATGAATCTCCACATCATCCAGCTCTACTAACGTACTTCTATCTACGGTACGGATGTCCACTGCTGCCATTTCCTGCAATTCTTCCAGTGTAGGCATTTCTATTTTTTTCATCTGGCTACCTCCTGTGATCTCTCTTTTTCTACTAATCACAGCTGGCAGAGGGCAAAATGTCAGATGAATTTTCACTTTTTTTATTTTTTTATATTTTTACCTGTCTTTTTGATGTCTCCCACGCATGATTATGGGAAGGGATTCTCTCTTAGAGCAAGTTTCGCAATGTAGCACAATAACCCTATCCGGGGTTACTGGCCACTTGCAACTTGATGGGGATTTCGTTTCCCCATACCCTCGACCGCAATCAAAGATATGCGTATTGGTTCCCATTTACATGGTCACAGCGTGATGATTTTCCATCACTTGCTTTCACAGCAAGCTGTGATTTTTTCTTTCCTATGCGGAACCTTTATGCAGAAAGGAGCATTGAATGACAAGACCAAAAAAAGATGAAGCACTTACCAAAACTAAAGATGTTCACCTGCGTATGAATGAAACGGAATATGAGATTCTTCTGGAAAGAGCCACTGCAACAAACATGACTGTTTCTGATTTTATCCGAAATGCCTTGAACAGTCAGAATGTTATTATCAAATATGAAATCACTGCAGATGTTCCAGAAATAAAAAGACTGATTGGGGAATTAGGTAAGATAGGAAGCAACCTCAATCAGATTGCCCGATATTTTAATCAGGGTGGAATTATCTCCTCAGAAATGAGAACAGAGATAAAAAAATCTCTCCGGGATATTTATGAAATGAAATATGAAGTGATGAGAATGGCAGGTGATTTCCGTGGCAGTGATTAAACATATCGCAAGCAAAAATGCTGACTATGGAGAATCTGAACGGTATCTCATCTTTCAGCATAATGAATACACCCAAAAGCCAATCCTCGATGATGAGGGGCATATGATATTACGAGATGAATATTACCTGGATGGTCTGAACTGTGATCCTTTTACCTTTGCATCTGAATGTCAGGAACTAAACAGCTATTACCACAAAAATAAAAATTTCAATGAGATCAAGTCTCATCATTACATTATCAGCTTTGACCCAAAAGACAGAGAGGAATGTGGACTGACTGGTGAACGGGCACAGCAGCTAGGACTAACTTTTGCAAAGAAGAACTTTCCCGGTCATCAGGCTTTAGTCTGCACACATACAGACGGTCATAATGAAAGCGGCAATATCCATGTACATATTGTTATCAACAGCCTTCGTAAATATGACGTACCCCAAGAACCCTATATGGAATTTGACTGTGAATCAAAAGCCGGATATAAACACCACCTAAGCACCGCCTACCTTGCTCACTTAAAGCAAGATGTCATGGACATGTGCCAGAAAGAGGGTCTGCATCAAGTTGATCTGCTCTCTCCTGCTGAAAGAAAAATCACAGAAAAAGAATACTGGGCACAGCGTCGAGGGCAGGAAAAACTTGATAAACTCAATCAGAAAATGCTTGAAGATGGTATCATTCCAAAAGAGACTCGCTATCAGACAGAGAAACAGTTTCTCCGGGATGCTATTGACGATGCTGCAAGCACTGCCAAGTCACCAGAAGATTTTGCAAAAATCCTCGATAAAAAATATCATATCATCTTCAAGATCAGCCGCAACCGATACAGCTATCTTCATCCAGGCAGAAAAAAATATATCACTGGACGAAATCTCGGAACACGATATGAAGAAGATTTTCTATTACAGGCATTTAAGGAAAATGCAAAATCACTCTCTGATAGGAAAATGGAAATTGAAGAACCGCAAGTTCCAAATACTACAAAAGATTTGCAGGCAACACTTGCTCCTGATACTTCCGATATTCCTGTACCGTTCATTTTCATCAAATCAGATCTCCGACTTGTGATAGATTTACAAACCTGTATCAAAGCACAGCAGAGTGAAGCCTATGCTCAAAAAGTCAAACTCTCCAATTTGAAACAGATGGCTCAGACTGTTGCCTATATCCAGGAACATGGATACAACTCTCTTGAAGATTTCCATACCGCACTTGACCAGGCATCCGATCAGACCAGTGCCATCAGAAAATCATTAAAGGATACAGAGCAGCAACTTAAAAATATAAATGAGCAAATACATTTTACCGGACAGTACCTTGCATACAAAAACGTATATGCCGACTACCGTAAAAGCCGCAATAAGGATAAATTCTATGAAGAACACCGGGCAGAACTTTCTCTTTATGATACAGCTCTCCGGACACTGAAAGAAAAATCCGGTGGAAATAAGCTGCCTTCCATGAAAGCCCTCTATGCTGAAAAAGACCGGCTTATTGAATTGCGAGATACACAACGGGAAGATTTTTCTAACCGCCGGGATTATGAACGGGAGCTTCGTACCGTTTCTTCCAATATTGATATGATTCTTGGGAAGAGTCACGAGCAAGAACAGCAGATTGAAAATGAAAAAGATTTATAGGCTGTTATTTTTCATCGGCATTTGTCGTTTCAAAATTCAGGTATTGAGGATTACTATTTGCCATGTTAAAATAATGATATAGAAATTCATGTTTACTATATTCCATTCTAAAGGAAAGCAGGTGGTGTTTTTACAATGAATAATACAGAAGAAACACTGAATTTTGAACAAAAGCATAAAGAAGATCTACAACGCCTTAGGGGGTTCCGTCTTTTAGATGATGATTTTATGAGTAAAGTTTTTGAAGATAAGGCATGTGCGGAATTTCTGCTTCAAATTATTCTGCAAAGACATGACCTTAAAGTACAATCTGCACAGGGACAATACGATATAAAAAATTTACAAGGACGCTCTATTCGCTTGGATATATTAGCTGTCGATACCAATAACCGCTCTTATAATATTGAAATTCAAAGAAGTGATCGTGGTGCCGGTGCAAAACGTGCAAGATATAATAGCAGTCTTATAGATGCCAATATAACTGAAGCTGGCGATAAATATGATGCCCTCACTGAAACCTATGTAATTTTTATTACTGAAAATGATGTATTAAAAGCCGGGCTTCCAATTTATCATATTGACCGCATCATCCAAGAAACCGGTGAACCATTTGGCGATGAAGCTCATATTATTTATGTAAATTCCCAAATCAAAGATGAAACAGAACTCGGAAAACTAATGTACGATTTTTCCTGTACCGATCCAAAAGATATGTATTATAAAATACTTGCTGACAGGGTACGTTATTTTAAAGAAGATGAGGAAGGAGTTTTGACTATGTGCAGAGAAATGGAAAATATGCGAAAAGCTGAACGCATTGAAATTGCTAAACGTATGCTGGTCTCCGGCAAACTCACTTATGAAGATATTGCCGCTTTTACAGACCTTACCTTAGAAGAAATCAAGGCTCTGGCTGTACAGAAAACTGCATAACAAAAAAATGACTCCCTACAACAACATGACCTATTTGGTATATGGGGATATGTTGTAGGGAGTTTCTTATCTTACAATACTATTTAATGTTATGTTTTTCTCTGACATAATTCTATTCTAAATAATCCTGTGGGAATTTTGCATTTGATAATATATTCTCATAACAATCAGGATTTTCTTTCACATACTCATTCAAATCACTATCACTTGCAAAACATAAAATAGCAGTAAATGGTTTTTGATTTTTGTCTTTTATACCTAGAATGATTTTTGTCTTATTATCATCTAAAATTTCATATGACTTAAATGTACTATTAAAAATTCCAAGAATAGCTGGCAAAGAAAATTCTTTTTCAAATAATTCAAATGTAGTAGTTGCATTATATTGAAAAAAAATCTGTTTTCCAATTAAATCATCTAAATTTACTCCCTCTTTCACATTCATATCTGATATGATAGATGTAATAATCTCTCTTTGTTTAACAGGTTTTTTACATATAAGATTTTGATATAACTGTTCAACCAGGCATATTGTTTCAAACTCAATATCATCCTTTGGCGGAATAAATTTTAAATTGAGTTTTTCTTCAATTTCAAGAACCTTTTCCCAAAATTGTGCACTTTTTTCATCAAACTTTTTATCGTCTGCTTTATCTTGCGTTCTTCCAACAGGATGCCCCATAAGTAAACCTTTTCCATCACAATATGCATTATAAATAAAAACAGTTTCTACAATATCCTTAACCGTATTTGCTTTTTTCAAATCAAATCCTAACGTCATTTTAACCGAATAATCTTCTTCACATACTATAAACTCCATCCTTAATGGATCTTCGTTTACAGATTGAAATTTGCTTTTATCTAAACTAGCATAAGGCACTCTCTGAAAGCTCAATTTTCTTTTATATTTCTCACATCCTAATTCCAGTTCAAAAGGCTCTGGAAATTTAGGCGGTACCATATAAAATTTACTATTTACATATGAAAAATTATCAAACATATTATAAGCAAATTTTTCAACAGGCATTCGTTCTCCATTTACAATTATTATTCCATCTTCTTTTAAATTCATTACAATTTTTTTCTGCGTATTATAAGCATATTTTGCAATTTGTGCAGCAGAATACTGATTTCCTAATACAGACCGCATCTCATCTGTAATAGTAACATTGAATCCTCCCATTGTTATTTTAGATCCATCCGATGATGTAATTGTTAAGTTTCCATGTTCATCAGAAACATATTTAACTCCTTTAGGAAGACTATTGCTCAAATATTTGAGCGTTACATCTGGTACTTTTTGCTCTCGTAAAGATTTACTTTTAAATACATCATTAAAACTTGCAAACATTAAAAATCACCTCTTGATTGTTCCCAAACTATTATTTTTGATAAAATATCATATTTCTCATCGCCCAACTTCCACAAATCTATATTTTCAACCAGTTGTCTGTACTCGTCCAATGTTGGAATAATAATATGCTTTATTTCGTTATACTCAAAGCACAATGATACTTCAGCTATTCCGTCCATGCTGTTACTATATGTAGTCAATAAACCCGTATTAGGTATCTCATGTTCTGGAATCGCCTGCTTCAAACCAATCCCTCTAACATTAGGAACATATCTCCATTCACATTCGTCACAAAAACATTTTTTTGATTTTTCATTAGTATTTCTATTCACAAAATTCCCTTGATACGGTTTATAAAACATAAGTTCATGAAGTAAGTAATCCTTTAGCATTATTTGTGTTTCTGTTTCTTCTTTATCACCTTCCTTAAGTATTCTTTGAAATGTATCTGATATATCCTTTCGCAAAGTAGAATTTTCATTTAGATAATGAACTGGTTGAATATCATTTTGCATTCCCCAGCTCTTTTCAAAGGCAATTCCATAATTACCATACCAACTCATATGGTAATCTAACTTCTGAAGGTTAATATCGCAAAAACATCTCATGGGATATGCTATTTTTTTAATACCATCTATTTTCAAATATTCAATATCTTCAGAACAGTACCTTGGGGAAATCATTTTATTTTTTAACATTGAAATCAACCACTTAAATTCCGTCGTAAATGTAAACAATGTATCTGGCTGTATTGTCGATGGAACATGTTCATTATTTACTTTGTGTTCTGTTTTACTTACCTTTCCTAAATCCATCAATAAATCTAATCCCTTCATAATCTAAAAAATATAGTATCTTACCCAATATTGACCATAAGGTTTCCTTTGTTTTCTCCCAGACGATAAAATACTTCTTTCATCTCAGTTCTTGAAATATTCCCATAATATTCTTTTTCCATTGGAGAGACTTCAAAACCTAAAAATAATTCTCTCATTTTGTTTGCTAAATCTCTACGATCTACTTTTTCAATAATATCCGACAAATTTCCAACATTAATTCTCAATAGCTGTTCATCGGCCACCCCATTATTTACTACGATTCTCCATTCATTCTGATTTTTATAATAGTCACATTTATCAAAAGCATCATAATCAATTTTTTTGCTACGCTTCAAAAAATCTTTAACTAAAACAGGCTTATCTAAGCCAAGAGTCATAGAATGCTTATTGTTTACAGGTTTATTATTTAATGTCATTGGATGATAATTCACGTCTCCACAAATATATTGATAATTTTGATTATTAATTGCATTATCAATCCTTCTAATAAACTCTTTTGGATTTTTTACTATTATCGCATATTCACCAAAATCCTTCATATTTGGTTCATTCCAATCAATGCTCATTTTCTCCTTAAATATTTGCTGGCGATATTCCATTTTGCAAAAACACATTACATTGCAATAATTGTACCCCAATGCTCGTATCATTACATCTGTACACATAACCTCTCTCATCTCAGCTGGAAACTCTTTAGCTCGACTAGGAGGAATACTGGCAATTGTTCCTTCTAAAACGTCTCTTTGACTTTTATTTCTTTGCCTATCTAAAATACCCTTCGCATACCTATCTCCCTGAGCAGCCGCTTCTATTAATCCTCGTTCTGCGTAAGTTTTTGTAAATGTAGCCAAACTTGATAAATAAAAATTTCCTTTTATAAAATCTTCTTGATAGCTCTTTTTTTCAAAAAATTTTGTCAAAATATATGGCATCCAAAATTCCTCCCCCAACTTAAATACTTAAATCATCTTCCCATAGATTTCCATACAGCGTTCATCCCTATATCGCTTATCCTCCGATTTAAAGTGTAATCTTCCTCCTATTGGCTTTAAAAGATCTTTTCCATCATATTTTTCATTAACAGACTCTAACGCCTTTTCATCAAGCAAATATTGTACTTCATCATCTTCAATATAATAACCTTGTTCTTCTAATTCCTTCTTTACATCATCAACCGTTGGAAACAATTCTTTATTTACCCTGTCCATATCATAAGCAAGCATTAAATCATCATATGAAAATCTCTTGGTATTTTGTATCTGAATTAAAATATCTCTAATTTCTGTAATTCCTTCTTGCGGAAAAACTTTTTTTCCTCCATCCATCATTTTAAACACCCATTGTGAAAGTTCTACTGATTGCTTAAATCGCATTCTTTCAAATCTTCGGTCCTCATTCAATGATACTCCATATCTAAGTGGATACACATATCCACTCTGATGATGACATCTCATCAATGGCTGATATCCAATCTGAAAAGCCATGCCATCAAGATCGCCATTATCCAATCCATACCAACGATCCTCATCATTCATATGTTGAAAATACCATTCTAAACTTCCACCAGGACTAATAAAATCTAGTACCCAATTAGGAGCATGATAAATAATCCCGTATTTATGATTTTCATTTATCTCTTGTTCTGTTAATGGTCTAAAGCAATCCTGTTCCGGAACATACTTGCATGTAGCAAAGAACAATGCAATTCTAAAATCATTTGTAAGATCTAATAAATTCGTATCAAATCCGTAATGTTGTGCCAGTGCTTTATAATTCACATCACTTAATTTTGCCTCCCAATAGGGAACAACGTTAATATTATTCCAAAGCAATTTTCTAAATTGCCAAATTTTCATATTCGCAACTGTCCGCATTAATTCTTCTTGTTTCTTGGACATTCCCATAGTTTTTCTTCTTAATGACGGAATAGAATAGGGAAAATCCTGATTCTCGCCTCGAAAAAATTGTCTTTTGCTACAAAAAGTAATTATCCTATCTCCATATGGAAACAAAATTGTGGTTCCACTGGCATTCATGACACGAAATTCATCAATTATAAAATCTCCTCTTTTTTCTGGGTGTTCATCTCTATCTTGCACCATTTTTTGCACATCCTCAGCCCAATGATCATCTATATCCGCACAATTTAAAAGATATTGAATATCATCATATGAAATATCATGTGTCTTCAAAGGCTGATTTGGAAATAACCAATTATCATCATTATATACTATTGTATTCATAATCTTTCTTCCCTCTCGTTTTACATTTAACTCATAGTCAATCCCAAAATTTTGTATCAGGGTTGAAATCTCGATATTTAAGTGTAATTCCCACCTGATCAAAAGCATCTTCCAACATTTTTTCAGCTTTCTCATCATGCCAATATACATGCCAAATTGTTTCTGCTTTAACGCTCTCTGCTACTTTTCTTAAATATGGAATATCCACTCTCCCCACAGACCAACCAACAATCGTTATAGAGTCAATTTCAGAAAGTTGATCAAAGAACCTTTGATTATTTTTTATAATCTCATCCGTATCTTTATTTATCGGTTCTAAAAATTCAGCAATAGCTTTCTGAATACTTTCTTCGCCCTCATCAAAATATTCCCCCGCCTTATTAGCTGCTACTTTATGCTTTTCTATATTTTCTCTATTATAGTGCCCCATAATAGGTTCTACCCAGGAATTTTTACAAACACTTCCATGAATATGAAGTACATCCCCAATATGATATACGTTTTCAAGTGTATCTGTATAATTAAAGCTTAAGCAAATACATTCTTCATCATTTACCAGTGCCTGTTTTCGTGGAACAATATCTTTTGTAGATATTTGTTCTATCCATTCCTTTACATATTCTGGAAATTGTTTTATAAATCCATATTCATTTCTCCAATACTCATCCATTGTATCTTCAATTCCGACATTTCCGCCATCTAAATCTAAATTATCCAAAATACATTCAGATGTATTCAACATACTTCCAATATCAGGACTCCCTATTGCTTCTTCGAAACTCTCCCAAAGCTTACTTTTTAAATTTTTTTCCCATTTCTGTTGAGCATCTTTTCCTACATATGGATCTCCAAAATCAACTGGATAAAAATTATACATCTTTTCAAATGCAATTAAAAAATCCAAATGATTTTCTTCAAGATATTCACGGAAATTCCAATATGCCGTTTTTAAACCATGTTCCAAATCAAAGCCGTTTCCCACAATCAACATTCTATTCATTCTCTCTTCCTCCACTTTGCAGCTTTTCTTTGTATAATACCGCCGGTCTGTGTCCCGCATCTCCCGTCATTTCTCCAGTATCTTCAACAAGTAAAGCTACTTTTCTCCGAAATGCTGGAACTAACAATTTTGTATCTAAAACAGATTCATGAATCTGCTGTAATTCTCTTAACGTAAATTTTTCTGGTAAAAGTCGAAATGCAATGTGAGTCTCTGTAATCCATTTACGAAGCTGCATAATTGCATCTGCAATAATAAGCTGATGATCAAAAGCAATGTCATCACTTTCGATTGTTTTAAACTTTCTTTTGATATCCCATTGAGACGTGGTTTCTTTCAATCTTGCACAAATTACATCCTCTTGATGTGTTAAACGTAACAACCATTCACTATCAACTTCTTTAAAAGAGACATCAAACCATTTTGCAGCTGATGCATCATCTCCGGCCTTAATTTTTTCATGATCTGAACTAATCAAAGCCATAAAACCATTAGTAATAACCCATCTTCTTGGATCACGGTCCGGATCACTATATGTACCAAATTGTTCCAAAAAATTGCAGCTTAAATTAGTTTCCTCCTGCAGTTCCCTTTCTGCTGCCTCACATATGTTCTCACCTGGACGCACAAAACCACCAGGAAGAGCATAGCAGTCCTTAAATGGTTCCATTCCTCTCTGGATTAAAAGAACTTTTAATTTTTTCTCCGATATTTTCCTATAATTATTTTCTTCACTGTCAAACATTTCAAAAATTACTATATCTGCAGTGACTGATGGTTTTTCAAACTTTGAATCATCATATGCCTTCACATACTCCTCATTTTCCTTCAAAGTTTCTACTTTCTTCTTCATTATCACTACCTCTTTCTTTTTGTTATTATCATAATGATAATATCATTATGATAATTTGTCAAGATATAAAAATACCAGACACAAAAATTTTATGCCTGGTATTTTACTGTTTATATGTCATCACTGTTTGGTAACCTATAGCATTTTTACGGATACTCAATTCCATTATTACAACAATATACATATGATAATTTAATTATTTTATCATATAATTCTTTTTGAAATTTCAGTTCTTCTATCCGTAAATGTACATTTTGGATAGCATTCAAGAGATTCATGCCTTCATACGTTTTTTCTATAATATTATATAATGCTGTTCTTAACCCAACTTCAATTAAATATACCCTATCATAATTATTTATAGTCTTGATAAGTCTATTATGAAACTCAAAAAAATCTTTAGAGCTATTTATCATTTTAATAATTTTCTCTTTTTCATTTAATCCTATTTCAATAAGAGTATCCTCCAATATGTAAGCTTCTATTTCCTTAGCAGATAAGACTTTTTTTATTTTTTCAAAGTAAACAAATAGTGATAGAAACTCTATTCGCTCTGCCTTATTAGGATTGTATTGTACATCTTCATATTGCTCCATCTCTAAGCTTTCATACATAATTCTTATAAATGTTTCCATTTCCCAGTTATCTTTTCTACCTATTTTCAAGTAATAATAATCTATATTTAAATAAAAACCCTTTGCAAGATAGCCGCAATACTCATATATTTTTTCTGAATCATTAATTATATTATGAGTGTTAGTAAGCATAATCATTAATTTTAGATAACTTCTTACTGATCTAGAAAATAAAATTGGTATTGCTTTTCTAATATCATCAGATTGTTCAATATTTCCTTGAAGTTTATATTTATTATACCAAAACGCCTTTTTATCAAACTTTACTCCTAATGTTTTTTCAAGTAGTTCATACATTAAAAAATTTTCTCTATATATTGATTGTTCTTCATATGAACTAATAATGCTTGTACCAAAATCAATAATATGTATTTCTTCATTTTCATCAATCAAAATATTCTTTAAATGAATATCTCCATGAATAATTCCCTGAGACTGATAAAAAACTATTGCATCAAATATTTTCAATAGCATATTTATTCTTACAGTTATATCACAATTCTTTTTCAACCAAGCTTCATAAGTTATTCCTGCAATAAACTCCATAGAACAACAATAACAACTATTTTCTTTCCATGCATCATATATTTTTACTATTCTTGGATCATTTAGTTTTGTAATTTTTTGAATTTCTTTCAAATATTGTTTTTCGTTTACTTGTTCTTTGCCATTCCTATTTCGTGGTAGCCATATTTTTATTGCATCTTCTCTTTTAGTTATTTTATGAGTTCCTTTTATAACAACTCCATTAGCTCCTGGTTCTCCTATTGGTTCAAGATTTTCATATCGTTCAAATTGGGGCTCTATCCAAGAATCATTTATCTTTATCTTAATCTTTCCATTATTGTTTTGATAATTTGGATTAGGCATTTTATCCTCCTATTTTTTACAAATCTGAATATTTAAAAAATATCAATCTATTATTGCAATATTATTCTCTATAATCACATCTAAATATTGCTGTTGTATATATATTATAAACTGTCATTCCCGTTTTTCAACACAAAAATGGCCCTGCCACATAAGTAGCAAGACCACTTCCGTTGAAAATTACTTCTTCTTCCTTTCCATCTCTTCTTCTACTGCTCTTTGTTGCTGCGGTTGTCCTTTTCCCTTACTAGCTATCTTTTGCTGATGTTTGCGAAGCCGTTTCAACACAGATCTCCGGGGAGCATTTTTATCTTTTTTCTTTGGAGTATTGTTCATCAGTCCATCAATCATGTTGTAGTTGGCTTCTTCTGCCATCTCCGCACTGCGAAGATATTCTCCGTTGTCCATGACCTTCTGCCAATTTGCCAGCTCTGGTTTCTTTTTCTGCTGCTCTGGTAACTGCTGTGTCTGATTCGGTTGCCTTTGCGATTGCATCTGCTGTTGCCTTTGCTGTTCTTGTTCTTTTACTACCTGTTGCTGCATAAAGTTCTGAATGTTCCGTCTTGCTTCTTCGTCAAAGCCATTGTAACAGTCATTCATAACGACAGCACCATCTTCACTGAGAATCACATAGGCGGCTCTTGTCCCATACTCTTCATGTTCCATCAAGAACCATTTCTTCTCATTCATCAAAATATAATCCTGGACAAACCATGTCCCTTTCTTTCCTTCTATTTCATATCCTGTTGTATCAATAGAGAGTCTGGTATCAGAGGAACTTTTGATTGTGAGAAATTCTGGAACGATAATGAATCCGTCTTTATTAATATAGTAAGCTGTGGTTTCTCCTGCATCGGTAATCACCAGAACATCGCTGCACCCGATGGAATGACCTTTGAAATTCTTCGGTCGCTGTTTCTGCAAGCGTGTTTTTATATCCGCCGGAGTTTCCCCCGGCTTGATTCTTCCAATATACACCTGCTGGTAATTCTCAATGCTGACACTCTTTCCCTCGCTTCTCAGCTTTTCATAGGAACGGAAACGTACAGCCCGATACTCTGGTGTTTCTTTTACCTGATATACTGCACACTGACTTGTACTCATTCCTCGTCCTCCTCTTCCAGTTCCACTTTATAATCTTCCAGATCCATAAGAAAAATCTCATAGCCTTCATCACTCATGCAAAACAGCTTTCTTATGGTATTGCAGACAAGCCCGATCATATCCACATCCCCTTTCAGAAATGGAATGATATGGTCGATTGCTTCCATCGTGTCATTTCTGTTCCCTTTATCAAACATTGCGATTACTAAACATTCGTCTGTATCAAAGTTCATTGCCAGATCCATCATAATTCTACATCCCCCTTCTTATGTGCTTTGGATTTTTCTGCTTCTTTATTTTTCTGCTCCTGTGCTTTTGCCCTTGCCTGGAACTCTTTCAACGACTGCAGCACAGATTTTTTCAGTTCTCCTTTTTCACCTTTTGCAGGCTCTTTCTTTTGTGTCTGGTTCGGTTCCACTAATACGGATTCTTTCTTGACTGGTGCTTCTGAAACTTCCTGTTTCACTTCTACAGTCTGTTCTGCTTCCTGCACTTTTCCATGTTTCTCATTCAGATACTTTTCCATATCATTGATCGCTTTCTGTACCAATGGACTTTCCTTATAGTGAGGAATCATATCTATCAGTTCCCTGTCTACTCTATCCCAACACATCAGTTCATATTCCCCGGAATAATCTTCATCCCCGTCCTGCAGATCAAAACCAATTCCTTTGCCTCCATGCATTCGCTCTGCCGGAATACTTTCATAAATCTTAATCGCTTCTTCCAGAGTAAGATTATTATGGTATTCCCCCATGACCGGAAACTCCATGCACTCTGCCACATAAAAAGTAATCGTAGCTTCTGGTTGTTCCTGTTCTGGTTGTCTGGTAAAGATAGAAAAAGTTTCTGCATTTTCCAGACGGGAAAGTAATGACCGGGCAGTTATCACATCACTGTCTATATCGGATTCTTCCGAAATTTCAACCAGCCAGTCCTTTAAGCACTCTGTTTTCTGATTCAGAATGTCCTCTGTGATTTTCTCCACCTGTTCTTCCCTGTCCTCGACCGTATCTTTATATTCGTAAGGATCATATTCATAGCTGAAGTTGTCCAAGTCAACTGCCAGCTTTTCGATTTCCTTCTGATCGAGATAGGCTTCAGACTCTTTCATATATTCTGCCAGAGTAATCCTTTCTTCTGCGATAGGATTAATGTCCACCTTAATACCTGCCATTGCCATACCATGAGCATTTAATTCATTGAAGAAACTATCCTCCCGGATATTGCCACGATAAGAAAGCACTACATCAAGGTCAGAATCATCTCTGTAAAGTTCCTCCCTGCTTCTGGAACCATGCACCCTTGCTGCAAGTAGCTCTACTTCATTTTCCAATCCCATCTCTTCCAGAATACCCTGTGCGTGATACAAGACACCCCGTTCAACTTCTGCCCTGCTAAGACCATTTAATGCCGCCTCATCTCTTCCAATCTCAGAAGTCACACGAAGCTCGCCTGCCTGCAGTAAGTCTTTGGAATGTTGGATGGTCATTGCTTCAAATTCTTTATAATCCACTTTGACGCATTCCATGTTATCCATTCTTTCACTTTTCAGAATTTCATAAGTAGCTTTCTGAACAGATACATCTGGATTATCGTAATCACTCGCATTGATTTCGTGCAAATTAGAATCATAGAAAATGTAAAAATAGCCTTCTTCCGTTGCCTGTACAGTCAGATACCCTTTGCTCTTGGTAAACTGCATTGCAATTCCCTCACAGGTATCCACTGCTTTTTCCCGGTCATAGTCCTCAAAAATACTTGGAGGGCAGTTCTTTAATAACTGTGTACGTTGCATCTGTCGTTCATCTGCTTCTTCCACTTCTGCCATTAAATCTTCATAATCGACGGGAACTGCATTTTCCAGGGACATATCTTCATCCTCCAGAATATCTTCCATTGCCTGTCGCATAGAAATATCCAGATTGTCATAAACACCACCATCAATCTCATCATAATCCAAAGCATAAAAGGTATAATCATAGCCTTCCTCTGTTTTCTGAATTGCAAAATACTTATCGTCAATCTTATATGCAAGTTCATCCGGTTCCACTTCCGGCATAAGTCCTTCCACAGAAATCCCTTTCTCCTGCAGATATTCTGAAATAGCTTCCAATGCTTCCGCATCATACCCATTCCAGAGATCTTCTGCTACAAGCTGACCATGTTCCGATACGATAATCCCTGCCACATCTGAACCGTACTCATCATGCTCCATGAAAAAGAACTTCTCTCCTGCATACTCTTTTTCGTCTACCGTATGCCAGGTTCCATCATGTCCGTCTGCTTCAAAACCTCTGGTATCTGCTGTAATGGTAACTTCCGCTTCATCTAATGCCTGTTCAATCTTCTGCATCCGGATCTCTGCCCTTGCCATGTCAATAAATCCGTCCAACACCGCTGGATGGCTTTCTATCACATAATCCTGATTCAGATTCTTTCCCTGATTGATATTTTCTGGAATTTCGATATGTTCTGCCCAGTCTTTGTTCTGTCTGGAAAATCTGCCATCATAGGAAAGTTCCCGGAGCGTATTCGCCATAACAAACGTCATACGCTCTTCCCCAAACTGTTCCAGCACTTGTCTTGCGGCATCTTCCTTTAAATGCAGTCCATCAAAATTTAATGCGATTGCTTCTTCAATAGCTTTCTTACAATCAATGTTGAACTTTCTGGAATCCAGATAGGCATCCACATCCCGTTCTTCCATGGCCTGAGCAAGTGTTCCTTTATAAACTGGCGGATATGCTCTGGTATGATTATTTTCCAGTATCTCCATTCTCTGCTGTACAAAGTCTGGAAGTTCCTCAAACCCGAAAGAATCTACATAAAAGGCTTTGGTTTCCGTTGTCCGGTTTATGACAATAACATCACTTACCGATAAGGAGTGACCGTGAAAGTCATCTGGACGGTTGATATTAAATCTCTCAAAAATATCATTCAATGTGATCGTTGGCAGCCATGGGGCTACATATACCATTTTGTAATCTTTTCCCTCAATGCTATATCCTAACTCCTTGGCAGATTCAAAACCCATAAACTGATAAGTATGTTCTCCACCTGTGTCCATCTGATAGATTGCAAACCGTCCACTTTCTCCACGAAGAAGTAATATTTCATCAATCTTTTCCGCACTGTCCTGTTCCAGTTTTTCCTGTCTGGCGGCAGATGCTTCTCTCTCTTTATGTATTTCCCATTCTGCTTCCGTAATACCAAAGATACCGTCATGTCCCAGGATTGCATTTTCTGTTTCTGCAAGAATCCGTCCTGCCTGCCCTGGATTGTCTGGATTTCCATGTAAGATAAAAACTTCTGCCCCTTCACGATACAGTTCTACTGCCCTGTTTTTTTCAAGAGGATACATGTGTTCCAGTCGGATTCCTGCTTCGTGCATTTCTGTAAAACCGATCATTCCATCTGGAAAGTTATCAATCTGTGCCTCCGTCTCATGCACAAGACTTCTCATAACTTCACTTCGGTCACCCCGATTCGCTGTTATCATACGATTTACCAGTCCCAAGACTTCGTCACGGTCATCCATCTTATAAGCGAAATTTACGATAAGATTCCTTTGGGATTCTGTAAAATTCTCATGACTGGCGGTTTCTGCTGCTTCAATCATTCTATGGGCATACTGCATGGTACTTTCCTTTTCTTCTGGAAGTTCTGGGGTTGGAAAGTTTGCTCTTGCTGCCTGAATCACTTCATGTACTAAGTTTGTACCGGCTTCATCATAAGATTCCCGCATATCCCAAACCAAATCATTCAGTCTTTCTACCTGTCCGGGAAAGGTTTCTGCATATTCTGTTACAAATGCTTTCTCTTCTTCTGTAAAAATCGTTCTCGGAAATTCTGCTTTTTCCACCAGCATCTCTGCCTGTTCTTTCGGTGTCAGCTCTGAAAAATAAGTAATACCTGTATCTGCATCATACTCGACATCGAAGAAATCAATCGGATAATTTTCTCCTACTCCATCGCTTGCATACAATGGCGTAATGACTGCACCTCTGTCCTCCAGAAATTCTTCCAGAGGTTTCTCATCCTCTGAAATCTCTTCCTGCTCCAGTAGACGGACATATTCCCGTACATTCTCCTGCAACTGTTCTGCTGTCATATTCTCAACCAAATCGTAACTATATTCTGAACCCATGCTGCCTGAAAGATGCAGGATTACATCTTCTCTACGAAAAGCTTCTCTAATCGGTCTTTCCAGTTCAATCTCGTGCATCTGTGTCTCAATATTCCCGATGATCTCTGCGGATGTTTTTCGGATGGTATCCATAGAGACCCTGAGTGCTTTCATGTCCTTGCTCTCACACCAGCTGGCAATGTAAGTAAATGAATACTCTGATGTGTCCAATCCAAAATGATTGCATACAATATAAGCGATACTTTCTGCTTCCACTTCCTTTGTTGTCCGGTCTTTTAAGACACCTTCCGCATCCATCACTTCCCGGTCATGTAATAATGCGTGACTGACTTCATGGACTCCAGTTTTCATCGTCTGGACATTGCTCATCTCTTCCTGGATTGCAATATATTTTTCTGTCTGGTGATAGTAGCCTTTCGCTTCCCCTTCCACATTCATCATGCGGATCGGTACAGGTGAAATGTTCTGTAATGCCTGCATGAATGTATCATAAAACTGTACGCTTCCGGTAAGCTCTGGCACATCCAGGTCTGCAATCGGTTCTCCCTCTGTCTGACTGACATCAAATACCGTTGTCACCCGAAACCTTGGAATGACCATTTCCACAATCTCTGTTTCCGGTTGTCCATCCTCCCCAATCACTGGTTCTTTTGTTACCGGGTCAATCTTTTCAATCTCCTGTTTTTCCCGGATTGGTGCTGGTGCAATAATCTGGATTCCTTTTTCCCCTCGTTTTACATGGCGGTTAAATTTCTTCTGCCATGCCTGATACCCTGCCACCAGTGTTGCTTCCGGTTTCTGCATGGTGATCAGCAGCGTGTTATTAAAGCTGTAATTGTGGAACTTTGACATAGTATTCAAATATTCGGTATATCTCTCTGATGTAAAAATCTCCTTTACTCCCTGCTCCAGTCGTTCCGATATTTCTTTTAACTGTTTCTCTATATTATTTGCCATAAACAAATCCTCCATTTTAGGATTCCCGCCAGAGAAAACTCTGACGGGAAATCTTTTATAACTCCTGTTCGTGCTTTTTCTTTGCAGTTTTCTGTGTAACGGTCTGTTCCGCTGTATTCTGCTGTGCCTTCTCCTGCTTTAACCGTTCCAGAATGGACGGCTTATGGATTCTGTCTGCGATTTCCGGAAGTTCTTTTTCTTCCATAGCTCCCCTGCTGTCTGCTGAACTTTCCTCTCTGCCAATATCCTCATCTGCCAGAATGGTTTCATTGCCTTTTTCGTCCATGTTCAGCAAGGCATTTAATTCCGATAACCGTTCCATCTTTTCATTCAGTTCTGCTTCTTTCGGGAATGGTTTCTTTACCTCTTCCTGTGCGGTAGCAAGCTGCTGTTGTACGGTTTCCAACTTCTGCTCACTTTCTGTCAGTTTCCTGTCAATGGAAGCAAGCGTGTTATGGATACGCTGCATATTTCCGATTGGGTCTTTTCCTATCTCCAGCTTATAAGAGCATTTTCCTTTGATTGTCAGTTCAAAAGCATTGGAGAACATATTGTAGGAAGCAGATAACGTAAACCCATGATATTCCCCGACCTTTCCGCCGGTGCTAACGGCTTTTAACCCTGCACAGGCAGCGATCAATGCCTCTCCTGCTTCTTTCTTATCTTCATAAAGGACATTCCCTACCGTCATGGCAAACGTGTCATTATCCTGTAAATCCACGCTTTTTACTATCTGGGAATCTATCTGCATCCCGGCAATCCGCTCTTTCAATGCACTGATCTGTACCGGGAAATTCTTTGCAATATCGGATTCCAGACGGTAAATCT
>OLQI01000399.1_pt1 | contig 42611 bp, 75 predicted proteins | sample 1672171 | NCBI WGS metagenome assembly OLQI01 (sample SAMEA3136655, study PRJEB25190) | human gut metagenome
TCAAATGGTACTATTAGAATCTGTAACTGATTCAGAAAAGTTTGCACTATTAGATATTTCAAATGAAGAAGGTATTTTTCATAGTCAATTAGATTATCGAATTTATCACACAATTAATCTTAAAGAATGGAATGGCTTTATCGAATTTAGGTATGTAACTTTAGATACAGAACAACAAAAGATTTTCAATGCTCACTTAGGTAAATGGGATGATCCATTCAATCGTCCAGTTGGCTTGAAATCTACACTTGTTGGTCATGATGAGAGAAAAGACTATGAATTCTTGATGATTAATATCTGGGAAGATCAAGAAGATTATGTCGAATGGGAAAATGAAAGTGACAATGAGTTCAGAGAATTCGGCCATGGCGGAAATGCCCAAGCATTAGTTGCACAATATAAATTGGTAAGAAATAAAGAATAGTTTAAAAGGTGTGTGGATATAATCTGCATGCTTTTTGTTTTGGATGAACAAAACAATCGTAATTTCAATGATGTTCTCTAAACTTTTTTAAAAAGCCTAAAAAATATTAGGCTTAAATATTCCAGTTTATCTCTACCTTATCGTTAAATACCTTGATACCACTAATTAATTTTCTAACAATGACTTTTTGTTTCTCATAATCTAACTTATCAATGTTTTTGGCTTCTTTAGCATTCTTGATAAAATCTTCAATCTTTTCTTTGTTTTTATTATTAATTAGGCTATTTAATCTCTTCTGCAAGTTTTCCTTTTGCTTACTCAATTCATCGTTCTTTTTGTTCAATTCATCAACGTTGATGTTATCCAACAGATACAAATCAACCATTTTATCCTGTTTCTTTTCAACCTGTTGTAATTCTGCTTTGATAGCTTTAATTTCCTTAGAAACATCTTTATTTTCTTGATTATTGATAACTTTATCCATATTTAAAGGTAGTTTCTTGATTTCACTTATAACAACACTTTCAATTTCATTTTTTTTGATGAATTTAAAGCCACAATCAAAATCATGTCGTTTGTTAGTTGAGCGTTTGCGTGGCCTTGAGCTAGGACAATTATATCTATGTAAGTGTGTTCCGTCCTTTAAATTACTTGTAGCAATCTGTAAAACAGAATTACAGTATCCACATCTCATTAAACCAGATAGCATGTATTTAGTTCTAAATGGACGTGGATTATGTAATTTAGCTTGAGTAATTTTTCTTTTTTTAAGCTCAGCTTGTACTTTTTTATAATCACTCATTGAAATAATAGGCTTGTGTAACCCTGGGTAAATCTCATTTTTGTATTTGATGTATCCAGCGTAAACAATGTTATCTAACACTTGTCTAACTGTTCGATAAGACCAGTTATTTTCTTTTCCAATGTGTCCTTCTTTATTTAGATTTTGAGTAAGTTTAATAATGCTGACTCCTGCCAAATAGTCTTTGAAGATACGTTTGACAATCTCAGCCCTAAAAGGGTCAATTTCATAAACTTCTTTATAAATCGTGTAACCAAAAGGACAATTAGACCAACCCATAGCCTTTCCAGCCTTAGCACGTCCAACACGTCCCAGTGTCATACGCTCAGTTATCTGTTCACGTTCTAGTTGAGCAAATACGGACAGAATGCCTATCATAGCCTTGCCAAACGCAGTAGATGTATCGAAGTTCTCAGATAGACTTATAAAGTCGATACCATTTTTATTGAAAACATCTTCAATTAGATATAAAGTATCCTTTTGTGAACGTGATAAACGGTCAAGTTTATAGACTAAAACAGCATCAAACATGTGATTTTTACAATCTGAAATCAATTGTTGAAGGCTAGGTCTGTTTACGTTAGATCCAGAAAACCCAGGGTCTGTGTACACTCTAGCAACTTTCCAATCTTTAATATCACAATACTTCTTGAGTTTGTCTTGTTGTTCAGATATAGAGTATCCTTCTTCTGCTTGTTCCATAGTAGATACTCTAGTATAGATTGCTATTTTCATAATAAAATCGCTCCTTAAATTTAAAACCCGTCAAATTCGACGGGTTTAGATTATTCTTTATCTTTTAACAGCTCAATGATTTGTTCGTTTTGTCTGATTAAAATCCAATTTTGTTCTAAGATAGCTGCTAAATAAGATGGAGTCAAACTATCAACAGAACCTTGTAAACCTAAACCTAATAACATTAATCTATTACCTGCTATTTGAGTTGTAATATCTTCGACTTGTTTATATGTATCAGGAGATAATTTGTTTAAATTACGTTTAGCTAAATAAGCTAAAGATTTACGTTCACTCTTTGATAGTTGGTTTATATCCGTTATATTGAATTTTTTCATAGCATTCATTAAATCATTGAAATCATCTTTAATATCTGTTGTTAATAATTCTGAAACATCTTTAGGAGTTAGACCAAGTACTTCAGCATGTTTTGCACATAAAACATTACCGTCCTTAGTTTTAAATGAATTTGCCATCATCCCTAATTTTTCATTATCTATCAGACATATTTTTGACATTTAATCCACTCCTTTAGCTATTTATTTTTCAAGATGTTGAATTGCATAGTTAGCTTCATCTGGTGTAAATTGTTCGCCATAGTCTGAAGTTAATTGATCATAGATTGCATCTGGTGACATGTTTTGTTCTTCTTGATATTCCTTAGCTTTATGCAATGCATTTTTATTCCAATTAGCTTTAATGTTAGCCATAGCATAATTAGCAGCGTCAGAAGAAAACTTTTCTCCATAGTCAGAAGTAAGCTGATTATAAACAGCCTTTTTAGACATGTACATACTATCAGCATATTCTTGACCTTTAATCAAAGCAGAAACATATTCTCTTGGAATTTTCTTAGAGCTACTTTCAGATGATTTAGCAGATGATTGCTTAGCTTTGATAGAACTAGCTTTTTTTTCTGATAAACTTGAAGATTTTACATCTTCTTCAATCGAAATACTTTCCTTACGTTTCGATTCTTTAATTGAAGAGCTTTCTGCTTTGCTGCTTTCAACTGCTTCTTGATGCCTAGCTTCTGGAGTATCTGTTAAAGCACCAAAACTACTTAAAGCAAATATAATAGCTAATGCATACCAACGTTTCTTTTTAGAGTTATTGTTATTCCATCTAAATATGAAATAGGCAATGGTTAACATAAGCAAAAACATCAATATTCTAACTGGTAAAATCATAACTAATTACTCCTTTATTTTATGTATTATTTTTTAAACACTCACAAACCTAGCTAGTTCTTCTGGCAGGCCATAAGATCTAACAAAATCATACTTATTAAACGACTCATTTATTTCAAAGCCACTTAATAGCAGATAGAAAGCAAATCTATTAGCTCCTGCTTCAATCTTAGGCACATCATAGCCAGAAGTAAAAGACCTATAGAATGTAGTAGAACAACTAGCGTGTTCTATAACGTGTCCTAGTTCGTGAGCTAAAACAAATTTTCTAGTATGCTCAGACAAACTATCTAAAATACCTATTGTTGTTTCCTTGTCACTTGTAACTTTCATCGCTAAAGTGCTAGGCGGTAGTAAGTCTGTATTACAGATAGCTACACCCATGCATTTTAAAATCTGTTCTGGGTCACAAGTTCCATAAAGTTCAATTAATGAATTGACGTCATCTTTTAATGCCACACAATCACCGCCTAATTCATATCTTTCTTTTTCTTAGCTTTCTTTCTATTAATAGTCATTAATAAATTCAGAGCTGATAAAGTAGCTTCTTTATCTTCATCACTCATTGGCTCTCCATAAAAGTTTATAGAGCCTTCGTCATTCAATCCTTTCATCATTTTTTCAGCTTCAATACCTATGTCAATTTTTTCTTGTGGTGACAAGTCGTATTTATCATCAGACCTGCCAAGCAAGTAATCAGTAGACACTCTAAAATAGTCAGCTATCTTCGATAGTTTATCAGCAGAAGGAGCTTGCGTTTTTAGAGAATATAGGTAGTTTTTGCTAAAACCAAGTTCTAAGGATAATTCTTTTAGAGTAATATCTCTTTTCTTTGCAAGCTCCTGGATACGTTCAAGTATTGTCATAACAGCAATATCGTCCTTTCCAAAAAGCTAGACAAGAAAAAAGTATAAAATAATGGGATATTTTGTTGACTATCACATTATTATGGGATATACTATTTCTTGTAAGTTAAGTTGTCAGTTAATAAGCAACGATATGAGCATAATTATTTCCGCCAAGATTGATTATGAGCCTTATTTGTTGCGCTTATTAACTACGCTTTAATAGTACATTATTGTGGGCTAGTAGTCAATATTTTTTCATAAAAAGTGTTCTATTTAAAGCTTACTTCAAAACTTACTTAGTAGGGTGGGTGGGTAGGAATTAAGAAAGGAGTGATTAAAGTGCCAGAAACAAAGCCAGGTAGAGAAAAGATTATGGAGTACCTTGAAGAAAATGACATTTCAGTTACTTCATTAGCCGTTACATACGGTATCAAGAAACAAGACATGTCCGACTTTTTAACTGGGCGAAAGATAACGCCTAGAGGAAATCGAGTCATTTTAAAAATCATTTCAGATTTAAGAATTAAATAAGGAGGAATTGGAATGGACGAATTAGTAATCATGCACGACAAGCAAGTCGTTACAACAAGTTTGGCTTTGGCAGAAGTTTTTGAAAAGAAACATCAACACGTTTTACGTGATATTGATGCTTTAAAAGATGTGTCCAATTTTGGACAGATGTTTTTTGAAAGCAATGAACCAGACTCATACGGACGTAATCGAAGAATTTACTTTATGAATAGAGACGGGTTCACTTTGATAGCAATGGGATATACAGGTTCAAAAGCTATGGAGTTCAAGCTTAAGTACATTGAAGCATTTAATCAAATGGAAAAGAAAATTAAAGAAGAAACGCAATTTAGATTACCAACAAATCTAGCTGAGATGTCAACAATGTTTTATAGCGTCATGAAAGACCAAGATAAGAAGATTGAAGAACAAAATGAAAAAGTTAATTTCCTAATGAATTTGTCTGGTTTAACCAGTCCTAGAAATAAGGAATTAACAAAAGCTAGAAACAAGAAAATCATTCAAGTTTGTGGTGGTAGCGAAAGTAATTCATATCAAGACAGGAGCTTACGTTCAAAACTCTACAACGAATTATTTAAATCTTATCGACATCGTTTTGATGTAAATCAATATGTTGATACTCCAATGAAGAGATTTGATGAAGCTAAAGAATATATCAACAACTGGTATCCACCATTCGAGCTTAAAGATGAAATCGAAAAAACAAATGCTCAAGGGAACTTGTTTTAAGGAGATGTTAAGTAATGGAATTCGAAAACGTAAGAGAAGCTATTAAATTCATGCTAGAACTTAGCGAAAAAGGAGCAACCATGAAAACTAACGGTGTTGACTCCACGATTGACGACTACAAGGAAATGTATAGAGAAACCTTGTATTCAATGTGTGACTTGCTTGGTATGCAAGATTTGTATCTTGAAGAAGATAAGGGGCTGACTAGATGCAACCTATCCTGGCAGTTATAGTTGCTTGCCTAGTTTACATAGTTGTGTTTGTTGGTGTGAGCTGGGCTAAGGATAAATTCAATGATTGGAGTGATAAAGATGACTGAAGCTAGAGAGTTCAAAGTTATTAATTATGACAAAAATGGCAACATCATTGAAGATTTGTCAAAAGTCAAGATTGATAAAGAAATCGAAATGGCTATAAGGAGGGCTATTTGGAATGATGAGCAATAACTTGTGGTGTGTGTATGGAATTGTTGGACTTATAGCTTATGCCGGTTGTGTAGATCTTTACAGATTGCACAAGAAACGTAAAGGAGGTGATGGAAAATGATTGAACTAACAACAGCCGGCTACATTGTATTAATTGCCTTATCTGTTTTAGGTGGATACACATTACATGGCGTAGTAGACGCAATCAAAGATGGAACATTTTTTGATTAAAATAAAAAAGCTAGATCGTTAAGACCTAGCAATGTAAGAAGACATAAATCAAAATAAGAAGTTTTAATTGAATCTATACCTTTAGTATATCACAGGAGGCAGGAAATGGAAACAAAAGAAATAGATCAAGCCATTGAACACCTATACGGTAAGGTCGCGATAGTCTTGCCAGATGATAGATACCTTGAACATAAGGGACAAGAATATCTATCAAATCAAGGTTGGTTAGAACGTGAATTATTAGGAGGAAATAAACATGAATCAATTAATTAAAATGCAAAAAGGTATCACTGAAGCAGTAGGTAAGAGAATCAAAACTCTTGAAGATGAAGGCTTAGCCTTGCCGGAACAATACAGTGCTAAAAATGCTTTAAGTTCAGCATTTTTTACCTTACAAAAGGTATACGGCATTGAAAAAGCAACTCAAGAAAGTATAGCTAATGCATTACTTGACATGGTAACTCAAGGATTAAGTCCAGCAAAAACACAATGCTATTTCATTGTGTACGGTAATGAGTTACAGATGCAACGTTCATATTTTGGAACAGTCGCAGCGTTGAAGCGTTTATCTAATGTCAACAAGGTTAAAGCAGAAGTTATTCATCAAGGAGATGTTTTTGAAATTGGATCAAACGAAGATATGGAAATGGTAGTTACTAAGTTTGAACCTAAATTTGAAAACATAGACAAGCCTATCATTGGAGCATTTGCAATGATTAAGTTGGAAGACGGAACAGTTAATTATACAGTCATGACAAAGGCAGAAATTGATAAATCTTGGCAACAATCCAGAAACAAGAATAATAAAGTTCAACAAAATTTCGGACAAGAAATGGCAAAGAGAACCGTTTTAAATCGTGCAGCTAAGATGTTTATTAATACAAGTGATGATAGTGATTTATTAACAGGAGCTATCAACAATACAACAGAAAACGAGTTTGAACGTGAAGAACCTAAAGAAATTCAAGCTCAAGAAAAACGGGCAGACAATCTTATTAAAAAGGCACTCAACAAGCCTTTAGAAGAAGATAAGCCAGAAGATGTTGTAAAAGACGTTGAAGAGCAACCTAAAGAACCAAAACAGCCAGAAGAACCAGTAGAAGCTGCTACTGATGAAGTAGTTGTTGAAGATGATAAGTCAGACGACATTATCCCAGATAACGAAAACCAAACAGAATTGTTTGATGAGTTTGGATTAATTAAGTAGGTGGAACTTATGGAATTAACGCAAGAAAACTATTACCAACACGATACAAGTTGGAAATACATGAGTGTATCACTCTTTAAAGACTTTCTAAATTGCGAGGCTCAAGCTTTAGCAAAGCTTAAAGAAGAATGGCAACCAGTAAGCGATCCAACAGCTTTATTACTTGGGAATTATGTTCATTCGTATTTTGAAAGTAAAGAGGCACACGATAAATTTTTAGAACAAAATAAAAAATCATTATTCAAATACGGAAACCCAGAGAAAGGAATTAAGAAAGATTTTGTTAAGGGCGACGAAATGATAAAAGTACTTGATGAAGATGAGGCTTTTAAAAATATCTACATGCCAGGAAAAAAAGAAGTTATTGTTTCCGGAAATCTGTTCGGTCATAAATGGAAAGGTAAGATTGATAGCTTAATGCTTAATGATGGTTACTTTTGCGATATCAAGACAAATCAAGACCTCCACAAGAAACACTGGAGCGAAGATTTAAACAGGTATACAAATTTCATCAGTGCATACGGTTATTACATGCAAATGGCTGTTTATAAAGAACTGATTAAGCAAACATTCAACGTAGATTGTCAACCGTTCATATTTGGGGTTAGTAAGCAAACACCGCCAGACCATGAAGCATATAGCTTTAACAGTCCAGACGCTCAATATTACATGAATGAAGCTTTAGAAAAGATTGAGAAAAATCAAGATCATGTATTTAAGGTTATGAACGGAGAAGAAGAACCTAAACGTTGTGGAGTTTGCGAGTATTGCAGACGAACAAAGAAGATAACGGCATTCATAGATGCTAATGATATTGAAATCTATTAGGAGTGATAAACAATGACATTACCTGAATTAATTGAATTGAAACAATCTATCGACGCTTACAAAATACTTCTTTTCAAAACAGAAGTTCCAGTAACTTTAGGAAAAGAGACTTTTGAAGCTTGGCTGTCAAAATTGGAAGCTGTACAAGAAAAGCTATCTAATTTCATCTTAGAAAACGAAGGTAAAGACATAATTTTTTAGGAGAGATCAAATGAAGATTAAAGACAAACTTCAAGAACTAAAAAACGAGTACCCAGAACTAAATTTAAAGGCACTCGTTATAAAAAATAATGATTTAAATTTTGCTTTTACTTTCAGAAACTATTTCGGAGTATCAACTATTGAAAGCAACGATTATCAAGGAATCCTTTACCAAAGGATAACACAAGAAAGAACAATACAGAAGAAATATCCTGCCTTGGTAATTGAAATGATAGTTGATGTCGAAGAGTTTGAAAGTTCAAGCAATAGATCATTTTATCTGATTAAAGAATATGGAATTTAATATACATGCCTTGCAAGTCGTAGCTTAAATTATTTTGAAAAGCAAATTGGCGGATATGTTCTTCAAAATTTGGGCTACCTTCAAAGCAAGAGTGATGTATTTCAAAGTCAGATTTCCCTTCTTGTATAGATTTATCGTACTTGATTTGAAGAAGTTGGAAATCACCATTTTTTAAATACTCAAGTTCTTTATCAGAAATGTGTTTAACCATTATTACACCTCCTTTCAATAGGAGATACGTTAATTATACCAAAGTCAGTGAACTTACAACGCCGAATGGGTGGGAAGCCCAGTAAACAGAAAGGAGTGATAACAAGATGAAGATCAAAAAGGTATATCAGAAAAGATTTACAACCGTTGATAATACAGTGCTAAATGATACGGAATTATCATGGAAAGCTAAAGGTTTATTCGTTTATCTATGGTCGCAAGCTGATGAGTGGGAATTTTACGAAACGGAAGTTGTAAAACATTCAACAGATGGGATAAGAAGCATGAGAGCAGGACTACATGAACTTGAAGAAAAAGGCTATTTATCAAGGAAAAGAGAGCGTGTTGGAAATAGGTTAAAAGGTAGTATTTGGTTATTATCTGAAACTCCTCAAAAGTTACAAAACGTTACTTTACAAAATGATAGTTTACAAAATGTTAATTTACAAAATCACACACTAACAAATACTAACTATAACAATACTAACTTAAACAATAATAATATAACTACTACTACTACTGGACCAACTGAAATTGGATCCATATACGAGTTTTGGAAATCAAACGTTGGAAGTCTATCGCCTTACTTGTATGAAGAAATTCAAGCTATTTATGAAGATTGGTCAGAAGTATCTAAACAACCTAAAGAGATGATACTTGAATCAATCAAAATGGCACTTGATAAAGGCGTTAGAAATATAAGTTATATCAAGACTATCTTAAAACGGTGGTATGACAACCGTATATATAACATTGAAGATCTAAAGGCAGATCAAGAACGATTTGAGAAAAGAAAAGAACGTAAATCTAAACGAAACAAAAAGGGTTCTATGTTTATAGATGCAAGGGATCAAGATTATAGTAAGTCAGCTGAAGAAGAGTGGGAGGCATTTTGGAATGGATAATTTAGGGGACGCAATCAAATTAATGTTTGCTAAACATTTCATAGACGTTGGAGCTTGTCCACAATGTGGAGCTAGGTTATACGTTCCTAGACCTAAACCAGATATCGGTGGAGCTTGTCCAACGTGTGGATATATTGACAGTAACAAGCACGTTAAACGTACTGACGAAGATTGGACTTTAGAGGCACATAAGAACGACCAAATTAATTATTTCACGTCAAATTCAATTTTACCAAGTCTAAACATGATGAGTAATCAGTTTGGAAATATGAAGATGACGCCAGAGCTTAACAATGTTGTTGGGGTTGCTAAGGGAATAGCCGGAAGAATGGCAAGACCAAATCATAGAGTAATACATTCATTGTTTACTGGCTCAAGTGGTAGAGGTAAGACACATACAGCAATAAGCATAATCAATGAGGTATGGAGATTAACTAATTATCAATATAAATTCATTTTCATTGACTATCCCTTGTTTGTATCTATGCAACAACAAGCAATTAACGATAAAGAGGCTCAGAAGTTGCTGGATAAGGTTATGAATCAAGTCAGAACAGGCGCCGATTGTGTAGTAATTGATGACTTAGGAACAGAGCCACAAATGGCTAACGACTGGAACTCTAGTAAGTTCAATGAGATTATGCGATATCGAGAAGATAAAGACGTGATTATTACAACTAATCTAGCAGCGGAAAGCATTGCTGACAAGTACAACGATCAAACTATGTCGAGGCTTAGGAAGTTCGCTAAAGGTAACTTTATCAAATTTAAAGAAACTATCCCAGATTATAGGAGGGCTATGTAATGCGAGTAGAAAAGATGTTATTAGATGATAATGGGGCAACTTATATCATTAGCGGAGTCAAGTTCCGTTATCGTGTAGAGCAAATATCAAATATCAAGGTAGGTCAAGAAGTGGAGTTTACGGAGTTAACCCGTAAGACAAGACCTTACTTGATCATGAGCAAAGAAACGCAAGAGCAAATGGAGGGATAGGAATGAATTCACTTAGAAAAGTTAGAAAAGCAAAAGGATTAACACAAGAAGAAGTGGCTAATGCAATAGGAGTTACAAAACAATCATTATCGCTTTATGAAAAGGAAGAGCGTAAACCTAAATTTGAAACTTTACTTAAATTAGCTGATTATTACTCAGTTCCAATTGAATATTTGGCAGAAATACCAAGTGGCTTAACTAAATTCGTAAGCAGTTTAGGAAATATGACGTACGAGGCGTTACAGAATGCGATTGTTATTTGGGCTTATGAGAGAAATATTGTAAATGCCAAGAACACACATAAGCAATTCATGAAAGTAACAGAAGAGCTTGGAGAATTAGCCGAGGGAATCAACAAGGATAATCAAGGACAAATTAAAGATAGTCTAGGCGATATCCTAGTTACTCTAATCATTTTATCAAAAGATTTAGATGTTGACTTGTTAGATTGCTTAAAAGGCGCTTATGGCGTTATCAAGGATAGAACAGGCAAGACAATCAACGGTGTTTTCGTAAAGGAAAGTGATTTGCATGAATAAAATATTCGTAGTTGTTGGTATCAAGCATTTTACTCAAACTGAGATATATCACACTAGAACAGAAATTGTTCAACATATAATCGGAATTTACTCAACTAAAAAACACGCTGATGAAATAGCAGAACAAATTGAACGAGCTAGAGAAACAGAATATTTTTCAGACTCAATTAAAGTTAAAGAATATCAATTACATGAAGGGACGTATTTTCCAGTATGAATAATGAAATTGATGAATACACTAAAGGTCAAAAATGACATGTTAGCACTAATTAAGGAAATTTATTACACATCTAGCAAAAAGGAATTTGAAAAGTTTCTGGGTAAAGATGATTTAGATGCTAACGAAGTTTTAGGGTACTTGAGAGAAAAGTATATGAAATTAGGTAAGAAGCAATTAATCGATAGTATTACTAAAGAATTTAGGCTTTAAGGAGACGATAAACATGGAATTTGTGGGATATGTTGTAAAAATTAATAATTGTTATTTTGGATCAAAAATAAATGGTGATTATATGATCTGCAAATCATTTGAAGAAGCAATGAAAATTACAACAATTCGTTATGCTAGAAAAATTGCCGAAGAAATTGGTGGAGTAGTTAAACAAGTGTATGTTTCAGACGAGAAAATTATATGAATACAAGGAACGATAGCTATGGAAATTGAATACAGAAACGAAAATTATAAAAACGAAAATATTTATAAAGTAGGAAATGTGATTGAAAATGATGGAGTTGTTTATTTAGTATGCCGTGGACACGCAAAATATTTCCTTATGAATTTATATACAGCAACTTTATCTTCAGGAATGTATGGATCTTTAGAAGAATTGGTACAAGCTGCAGGAGACAAAGACGATACATTAGTCAAAGCCAAGGTAGTTGTTGATTACAAGATAGATGGAGGTACAGAAGATGAAAATTGACACTAAGAAACACAATTTTGAAGAGATGTATCAAGTAGGTAACGTTATTCAATGGATCAACGGTAACATTTACCTTGTTGTAGACCATGGTGAATACGACTATTCGCTTGTTGACCTTACCAATAACAAAGTTTATGCAACGTATGACACACTGGAAAATCTAATCAGTGAACTTGCGTCAGAAAGTGATGTTTTAGTAAATGCTGAAATTAATGTGTTTTGAGGAGAAATTAACATGAAAATTAATTTTAAAAATAGTGAATTTGAAGATATATACAAAGTGGGAAATGTTATCAAAGACCGTGATGGCTGTATCTACCTTATCGTTGAAGAGGAAGAATTAGGCTATACAGTTGTTAACCTAACCAATAACGAAATTTATGAAGACTACGACACAATGCAAGATCTAATTCATGATTTTGCAGAGCAAGGACAGGCTTTGGCAAACGCTAAATTAACTATCTTATAGGGAGTTAGAAAATGAGTAAAGTTTATATCGTATCAGATAAAAATCAAAAGCGAATGAAGAATCTCATAGATATTAATATTTTAGAAATCAGAAAAGGTCCAACATTATTTATGACACCTTTTAAAACAAAAGCTATTCAATTAGCAAAACTTTATAAATATAATGCTAACTCAGAAGATGTTGTTATTGATGAATATGAACCACTACATGATATCTTCGTCATCTCAAAATCTTGGACTTTAAAGGAGTTAGAAGATGAAGATAATGAGTAAATTATTAGGTTGGTTAATGATTATTTCAGCTTTTGCAATAGTCATAACAATAATTATAAGTGCATTCCATTTTGATGATTACTTACTTCAATGTTTTCTATACGAAATATCAATATTTTTGATTTCATTTTATTCAAAAGATATGTTTGATGCTGAATTGTTAGCAAGAAAGATTAAAGAAGAGATATGGAAACTTGAAGAGAAAGAATTAAGCAGGAGCAAGAGCGATGAAAATACTTAGTAAGTTATTAACTTGTTTACTGGTTATTACAATTTTTGCAAATACCATAACGTTTGTTTTAGGAATATTTTATTTCTTTGATTTTGAAACGTTTGGTATGTGGCTTATGGAGCTAGTTGTGATTTTCATTCTAACCTATGCTAAAGCAAATGTTGATTGTTATGTAGATCAGTACGAATCACAAGATAACAGAACAAGAAGAAGTAGAAAATAGTAATTAACAGATATTACCACATTTTAGTGGTAATTATGCGGGTATAAGTCAATGGCAGACAGTCAGATTCCCAATCTGGAAGCATGGGTTCGAGTCCCGTTATCCGCTTAATATCGATATTAAATTAAAGTTAATGGAGTTGATTAAATGGTAAGAAACAAAATGGAAGATTTAAATAATATTTTGTTTGAACAATTAGAACGTTTGAATGATGATAGTTTGAATCTAGACGAAGAATTAAAACGAGCTAAAGCAATCAGTACAGTGTCAGACAAACTTATTCAGAGTGCTGATTTGCAATTTAGAGTTATGCAACTAAGAGCTGATATGACTGGAGATGTTAAAACTCCTGAAGTATTGGAGGTTAAAGATGTCAAGAAAATTGAGTCCAAAGATGATTAATTGGTTAGAAGAAAATGTTCCTGGTAGACCGTGGAAAGAAACTTTCAGAATGTTTAAACAAGAATTTCCAGATTTAGAGTGGAGCTTAGATAGTATGAAAAGAACGTGTTATAGACATGGAATCCATAACGGTATTAATGCTCAATTCAAAAAAGGTAATGAAGCTTGGAACAAAGGAATGAAAGGTTTAAGAATTCCTGGTTCTGAAAAAGGTTGGTTCAAAAAAGGCCAAAAATCACTTAATGAAAAACCGTTAGGCAGTGAATATAAATGCGATGGCTACACAATGGTTAAAGTCAAAACAACAGGAACACGATATGAAAAATGGAAATTAAAACATGTATTAATTTGGGAAAAATATAACGGTCCAGTTCCTAAAGATAGTGTAGTTACATTTTTAGATGGAAATAGAGACAATTTTGATATTAACAACCTGGCTTGTATTAGAAAAGGAGTAAACAGTGTTTTGAACACTAAGAAATTACGCTCACAAAACAAAGGAATTTTTGAAACCAGAGTAGCCCAAATTGAGTTGGATCAAAAGATAAAAAAGATAACTAAGAATTTAGGAAGTGATTAATTTTGGGAAGAAGAAAGAAAATATTATTCACTGATTATTTCATAAATTTAGTAGATACGTACAAACTTAATCAAGTAGGAGAAAGAACGTATAACAAATATTGTTTAACTCATAGACATTTGAAAAAAATTTGTCCTGACTTGTATTTGCAAGATATGAATGCAAATGACTATCAGCAAATCTTAAATGAGTTTGGCAAAAATCATGAAAAAGCTACTATAACAGATTTCCACCGTCAATTAGCTTGGGCTTTAAAACGTGCTTATAACGTAGATGGGCTAACTGATAGAGATGTCACTTATGATGCTCAAATTCCTAAAGGTGTAGTAACCAATAAGAAGAAACCTAAATTCATGGAACTTGATGACATGAAAAAGTTAGTAGTTACCTTAAAATATTTGAATTCATCTTATGCGAATTTCTTTTTGATTTTACTAAAAACAGGGTTAAGGTTTGCTGAATTACTAGGAATAACATTAGAAGATATTGATTTTGAGAAGAAAACAATATCTATTAATAAGACTTTAGATTATAAGAAAGGCGCTTATGATGAAAATTTTTCAAGAAGATTTAAAAGCACTAAAAATAAATATTCGATTAGAACAATTCCAGTAGATGATGCCGTTATATACATGTTTTGGAGAAATGCTAAAGGTGCCGATAGAGATGAAAGTATTTTTGGGTCAATTAAAGGATTCCAATATAATTCATCACTTAATAATAAACTTGAACAAACTTGTAAATACGCAGGAGTTCCAGTTATAACTTTGCATGGATTAAGACATGAACATGCTACTTACTTAGTTAGTCAAGGTATTGATAGTCGTGCTGTTGCTGAGAGATTAGGACACGTTGACGATTCAGTAACTAGAGAAGTTTATATTCATAGACTGGAAACGGAAAGAGTTAGAGATAATCAACAAATTATGAGGAGTGTTTCTAAGATATGACAAAATTTAGAGAACCAATAAAAGGTAAAGATCCAGATTTCAAAATCATGCCTTCAAGAACGGAAAATTTTTGGATAGATAGATTTGAACAAATAAAATCAATAAATCCTAATTTTGAAATGACTACTGACGATGAAAACATGAGTAAATCATCAATAATCAATTTGAAGTGTAAGGCCTGTGGTTTTTCTGAAAATCTAAGATTGCAATCTTTATGGATAAATAAAGATAGACAATGTAAAGGATGCAAGATACAAAGTGACAGGCTAAAATTCAAGGAAATTCAAGCAAATAACCCTAATTTTGAAATGACTGCTGATGATTACGTTTTAGAAAATTCAACAAAAATCAACATAAAATGTAAGACTTGTGGTAATACAAATCAAATAAAATTCATCTCATTGTTATTAACTCCAAATAGGAAATGTATTTATTGTGAAAAAAAGCTAATAGTTTAAGGAGAATAAAATTAAATGAAATTTGATGTAAAAACAGTTAATAAATTATTGGGTATAGATGACGCTTTTAAAGCTCCAACAAAAATGATGGATTTAATGTTAGACCCTAAAAAGCGTGAAGAAACATTTAAGAAGTTTTTAGAGATTGAAACTGATATGAGTTATGAATGGTTTCAAGAATATTTTGGAGATGAACAAGCTGAAAGAAAATCAAGGAAACAAGATTTTACACCTACTTCAATTTCTAATCTAGTTGCTAAATTAGTTGGAAAAGATAATAGTACTTATTACGAGCCTGCAGCAGGTACTGGCTCAATGTTGATTGCTAAATGGCATAACGATAGATTAAAGAATCCATTATACAAGCGTCCAGAAACTGATAATCCACTAATTAAGTTCTTAACATCTCCAACCTTTACTTATGATCCACGAGCATATTGGTATCAAGCAGAAGAATTATCAGATAGAGCAATTCCGTTCTTAATCTTTAACATGTCTATTCGTGGAATGAACGGTTCAATAACTCAGTGTGATTCTTTATCAAGAAAAGCTACTAGAGCATTTTTTATCAGAAATGATACAGATAATTATTTAGGATTCTCAGAAGTGATTGAATTACCTAAAAATCAAGAAGTAGCTGAATTATTGAATGTTCACTGGGATTGAGAAAAGGACATTTAAAATAAATCGACTTGCGACGATTGATGGAATCGAGTCAAAGGAGGAAATAGCATGAATAACGAGAAATTTGTAGAATTGTGCAAAGGGTACGTGGTTGATTATGCTAATGTGTTTATGAATTTAACTAGCATTAACCCACCAGCATATATCACAACAAATGATGTGTATGTAGTGTGGTTAAATAGAACTTTACAAAACAATAAGGCACTATTGTCTACAACAATTTCAGATGGCATGTATTACGAAGTAACATATAATGGCGACAAGAATGAGTTGTACTTTGACGCTTACAAGCATGTCGTGAATAGAGAATTTAAGTTAGGTGATAATTAATGTGGCTTAAGAAAGCATTAAGGTGTATTTATGGTGGCGGTGGCTCTGGTGGTAACATAGGTGTTCTACCAGAAAAGGGTAAAGGACCATCCTATCCTCCTAAACTACAAACAAATAGGGCCAGATACGAGTTAAGAAAACACGTAAACGAAGATAGAAAACAAGCAGTAAGCTTTAGGAGGCGTTTAAGAATGAATGAAAATATTGACAACATGTTTGACGAATTAAGGAAAGAGTTTCCAAAAAACGCATATCAAGAATTAGATTTGATAATTTATGATAACAATGGAAATGAATATTCTGAAGACGATGAATTTCAAGAAAAAATATTTAGAAATCTGTTTATAGATTACGAAACGAATGTAGTGGATATAAGGAGAAATAAATATAGTTTATTCGATATCCAAACAGACATACTTATCGAGCAAGAGGATTTAGCAGTTATCGGAAAAGTTATAAGTATAGTAGTTAAACACTTGAGCAAGATTGAGTTTGAAGAATCAAACTAGTTCGGTGTGTAAAAATAGTCTGTTAAGGAGTGTAAACAATGGAATTAATTGAAGAAATTAAAGAACTTAAAAAGTATAAAGAAGATAATGATTTAACAATCGCAGAATTAGCGAGAAAAATTGAAGCTGATGATACAACGGTTGGTAGATGGTTGAAGGGCGAAGTCACACCTAACTTTTACTCTCTACACAAGGTGCGAAACTTTTTAAACGATATTAAAAATTCAGAAGATTTGAAGCCACTAGAAACATTTAGAGACAAAGTGACTAGAGAGCGTGAACAAACAAAAACAGACATTAACTATCTAAAACAACGTATTAAGACTTTAAATGACATTGAAGATTTAGACACGTTAGTAACTGAGCTAGATGTCATAGCAAAGCTTGGAAATCTCATTGGTGATGCTCACAACAGACCATTTTAAATTATAAACAAAGGAGAAATCGATATGAATTATCAAAAGAAAGTAGACATGAAAGAAGTTAAAGAAATACAGAAACAAGCAACTGAAATAGCCAAAATCTTGAAAAAAGAAGGCTATGAAGCAGGAGTAATAGCGTTAGGAAAAGGTACAGGAGTCGCAACTAATGTTTTTGGTAGCAGAAAAGACGTGCTATTTACTGTATATACTATTCTTGAAAATTTGAAAGAAGAAGATAAACTAATGCTTTTATCTATGATTTTAGGTATCAAATTAGGAGATGAGTAAATGAAGATTAATTTTAATGAAGTTGATTATAAAGAGATGTACAAAGTCGGAAATGTTATCAGAAATTCTGACAATATGCTATTCCTTGTTGCTGAAGGCAACGAATATGGATATGTACTTGTTAATTTAAGTAAAAATATGGTTACTAGAGCTTATGAAACACTTGAAGAATTGTCTGAAAAATTTGGAGAAGAAGACGATACTTTGGCCAACGTAGAAGTAAATGTTCTGTGAGGAGAAAATATGACTTCAAAAATATTAGATATCATTATGTGGATTACTCTAACAGACTTGGTTATTAAACTAGCGTTATCTAAAGAAAGTATATCTGACAGAATTATAGCTTTAATGCTGATACTGATATTTTTAACGCTAGATAAAATTTCAAGAAAACTCAGGTAGGTGTGAATCAAGATGAATGATGAAGAAATGCATAAAATGTATTTAACACATTTTCTTTATAAAAATGGAATTATCGAACCAAAACCAGAAGTTAAAGAAAATAAGAAAAGTGACGGTCAAGAAGTAAAGATATTTTTAGTAAACGGAAAGACATTATATTTTGATAATGTTTCTAGCGTAAAAGAGTTAGATGAAAACGATAAGATGGTTCTCTTAATCAAACATTTTGATGATGAAACAAATAAAAAGAGAATATCATGTTTTGATTTAAGCAAAGAAAATATTATTGGATACTCAATAGATGATGAGCTTTAGAAAGGTGTTGATAAGTTGTGGATAACAAAGTTACTGCAATAGATAGATTGGCTGAATTAATGAAAGAATATGACTTTCCACTCAATGCTTTAGTAAATACTATGAATCGCATATCTTCGTGGCAAGGAAATACAAATGATGATCCTTATTTGTGGCAACAGGTCAGATATTTTGAAGAACTTATCAAGCAAGGATATGTAACAAAAAGAAAATAGAAATTAAAAAGTGTATAGGCTTAGCGTTTGTAAAAGGACGTTAAGTCATAGGTGGTAATTTTACTGATGAGCTACAATCTCCAAACAAAAAAATCAAATCGAAAGGATGTGAAAATTCCTCCTCATTAATTCATACGTAGCAAGTTAGCAATTATTACTGCCATTAGGGTTATTAAACCTACTTAATCTTTTAAATACACCGTTACAGTTACAAATAAATTTTGAGAGGAGCTAAACCTCCGTGCATTATATTCTTCGTGTGTGACTGTAACATTGCCTTGCATCCACATGATTTGAGATGGTCACACGTTTTGAGGGCGTGGTAAGGCTTTATACCTGGTATAGAAAATAAAACGTTAGGAGCGAAATCATGGCTAAAAAATACAGGATAGAATTTACTGATGATGATATGGATAACATAAAATTGTATATCGACGGAGAAGAGAAACTAATCAATTTTCTAAAGTTAACGTATCATACTGATGAATCTTATAAAAAAGGCACAAAGAAAGTAGTACTTAGATATTTAGAACCTAATACTTATAAAACAAAATTTGATGTTTTAGGAAATAAACTTGGTTTATTGGATATAGTGCCAAGCGATTTTGATTAAGGGAGTGACGCTAATGACTAGTTATTATGTTATCGGAACAGAAATTGAAGGCAGAATTTTATTAAAAAGGGACAATGGTTACATCACTACATACGACGATTTATCAAACGCTCAAGCTAAGGCTAAAAAAGGGCCTGGTTGGTCGGCTTATTCGTTAGAAAAGGTTGAAGTAGACAATAAAGAAGATAAGAAAGAAGATGAGAAAGTGGAGAAAAAGGACGAGAAAACCATTAAAATCGAAGGTGTTATCAAAGACTTGTTTGAGAACTACAAGAACATGATGATACACATTGAAGATAACGACAAGGCAGGGCTTGAAAGTGACTTAGGCTACTACCGTAGGTTTATAAATAGATTAAATGAAATAAATAAAGGCAGAAGATAACATCTAGGAGGCGTTAGAGATGGAGCATCAAAAGTTAAAGTTATCGGATTTGATGCCTTACATGCATTTGATGATCAAGGGACACGAGATCTAAAGAGCGTTGAGAAAGAGTGTAAATATATGATTGATGAAATGATCGAAGTAATGGAGGATTGATTAGATGAAATTATATTTAGTTGAATATTTTATTAATAACAAACTGCATAACATGATTGTTAGAGCTAAAAATCATAATGCAGCTGAAACACAAGTTAAAGTGTTTGTAATAGCTAACATTCATGATGATAATTTTTAGGGGGGAAAGCAATGAAAGAAGAAATCGTTGGTGGAATAATCACATTGGGAATAGTTTTTATAATTTCAAGCCATTTAACATATATGTTTGAATTTAATGATAATAAGATTGATTTTTTGGATCTAATAATTAGCACAGGAGTTGTTACTGCGTTAATTATCATCTGTATGACAATACTAATGCTTTTGGCTTAAGGAGATGTAAGTATGGATGATATGAAAGGCGAAATATTATTTAAAGATGGTTTGAAAGTTCATTTTAAATGTTACAGAGGACAACGAATAAATACCATTAAATATTTTGATGAAAATAATGAAGAAGTACCATATAACAAAATATGGGGTAGACGATATGAATACTGTAAATTAACAAACATTGACGGTACTCTGTTTTATCAAAATAATGTTATTGCACGTTCAGAGTAAGTTTGATGATGAAACTAATTAAATCTAAAAATCGAGTTCATCAAAATTAACAAAGTATACAAACTTAAAATTGAGAAGGTATGAATATGATAAACAAAACTGATTTTTACAAATACAAAGGTAAGGTATTTTTTAACGTTGAAGATCCTTTTGGTTACAAACATAGAGAAGTTGAAGTATTAGCTATCTATGAAAACACTGCAGCTGTTCGTGATACTAAAACAAATATGACTTGGGTAGTTCGTAAAAATGAACTAGGACTTAAAGAAACAAATAAATCAAAGAAATTTGAGCATTTTGACTACCGAAAAACCAAGCGTCAATGGAAAGGTAAACAAGAACAATTAATTGATACAATTAGAAGTTTATAAGGAGTGATATTAATGTACCAATCAAGACCTATTACAGTGGTTGTTAATGAAAATATCAACTACATTTTAAACAGAGAGAAACTAACCAAAGAATCACTGTATAAAGAAGTAGGGCAGCAAAAGATTGTTTATGATCCAGCTGCAAGCATCAGCATTAAGAAATTGGAAGAGATAGCCAAGTTTTTGGGTACCAATCTTCCAGACCTAGTAACTGACTGGAAAGATGGTTCTTATCCAGATGAACATGAAGAATATGATAATGGATATAAAGCAGGGTATGAAGATTGCAAAAAGGGTAAAAGGTTTAATCCTAAAGGGTAGATGGTTTTATGAAAAAAAAGAATTGTGTATAAAGGCAAGGACTACTTGTATGTTGAGACAAGTTACGGTGGATTGATAGATAGAGTTAAAACCTATGTATCGATTGAGTACACGTTAGATTTTGATGGAAAGTACACCTATGAGATCTTACTGAGAAAGAAGATAACGCTGCTTACTAAGTTGCTTATAGTGCTATGTGTGATAGTAGGTAGTTTGCTTGTTGCTTTAGCTAAGCTAGTGTTCCTTATGCTAAGCTTCAAATTTGAGCAAATAGTCGATTTTAGAAAGTACAAAGAAACAGTTATAGGTCTGTACTATGCTTTGATAAATTCTTTAGCAACAGAAGATATTGAAGCAACATATACAACATATAAGCGTGTATCTTCGCTTGATGAGTTAGTAGACCTTGTAAAGTCTGCTGACAGATTTGATAAGAGAAAAATAAAAGTTTAAGTATATAAGGAATGGTTAAGATGATGAAACTAGGGACGGCAGTAACTATTTTGGATAAAGTATATAAACCATTAGGCCAATGGGGCAATTCCGAAAAAATTCCTAATGAATTATTGGAAAACAAAACGATACAAGAAGCTTGGGATGTGGTAGAAAAGTCAAGAAAAAAGTGTGTTAGAGTTCGTCGTAAAGCTAGACGTACATATCGTTCTAGTGCTTTCGAGAAACTAGAGCCAAGAAAAAATGAAATTGCAGAAGATATCAAACATGGTTTGACACTTAAAGAAATGAACGAAAAATATGGTGTATCAAATATCTATCTACATTTTGAAAGATTAGGGATAAGAACACTATACAGAAGAGAATTGTTTATTCAAAGGGCAATCTATGCTTGCAAGAATGATAGAGTTATAGTCTTTGATAACATCAAGGATGTGTATAAACATTTTCATGTTGGTAAGAACAATTTTATGCTTAAGTGCCTTGACGGAGATGAAGAACTTAATGGATATAGTTTCTTTAGATACAGAGAATTTATAGAATTTTATTCAGAACATGAAGAATTTTTTGAACAACTTTTTTGGGAAAGAAATTTGTAAAAATCATGTTTAATGCAAGGACTAATGATACTATATAGTTACCGAAGTTAATACTTATTGTGCATACTTATTAAGTAAGTTTTTTTAGTTGTTTGAATTAAACGACTCCTTTTTAAAGTTTAATAAATAAAGACACGTTAGCAGGAGTTCATAAGGGATGTAGGGGTTCAAATCTCCACTTCTGCATTGTGGTTAGTCCTAGACTTGCTACAAAATAAAAAATAAATTCTGTACTACATTAGTGGCTTTTTGTTAGTATAGATTAACCTTTTTTGACTTAATTGATGATAGTTCAAAACGTCCTTGGGAATCATGATAGGTTTCAATGATTTTCTCTTATTAACTCAATAAACATTTTTATTTCTCATTTGCAGGAATGTTCACGCTCCAGTTTAAATACTGGAGTTTTTTTGTTATCCAGGCTTTGTTGTATTATAAATAATAAAAGGTCTATGTGATATAATAGTAATGTAAATCGATAAAGAAGAACCTGATACTCTTAGCTCAAATGCTAAGGGTGTTTGTATATATAGAACATAAAAAAGTAGGTGTGTGAATGGATAACGATAAGTTTGTAGAATTATGTAAAGAGAAAGTAGTTGATTATACTAACACGTTTTTGAACTTAAATAGTATCAGTCATCCAGTTAATATCAGTACAAGCGATGTGTATGTTGTGTGGCTCAACAGAACATTGAAAAACAACAAAGCGTTATTGTCCACTACAGTTTCTGATGGTATGTATTATGAAGCGACGTACAACGGAGATAAGAACGAAATATATTTTGATGCTTATAAACATGTATATAATAAAGCAGTTGAGTTAGGTGATTAAACATGGACGTTAAAAAGATATTGAAACTGTTTTATACCAATGGTACAAGTGGCGGCGGCAATAAAGGGGTATTACCAGAGAAAGGTAAGAGAACATCTCTAGTGCCTAAAAGACCATTTGGAGAAAGATTAAACCTTATTTCTGACTTAGCTAACATAGATGAAATGAAAGGAAAAGAAACTTACCTAAATGATGTATATGATGACATTAAAGGTAGACTAATTGAAGAAGCTAGCAAAGGAGAATACAGTTGGTCTGTTACTGAATTAGAATTAATCAGCATCGCAGTTAAACACTACTTATCAGAATGGTGTGGAACAGAACAATTACTTGTATTCCTAAAAGTTAAATGTATGGAAGATGATATACGAGTTAATATTACTGATTATAGGCTTGATTTGTATAGAATAGTTGAATTCAGTTGGAACAAATAAATTTTAAGTGAGGGTTGTGGATGAGTTCGGATAGTAAGTTTAAGCAACATAAATCTTATTTAATGCAATATCGAAAGATACATACAAAGATAGATAGACTAAGAAATAAATTGAATAGACTTAATGAACGCTATGATTTGAAAGGTGTATCATATTCATCACAACCATCTGGCTCAGTAAAGCAAACTTTAGATGATGTGTTAGCTCAAAAGGAATATATTGAGAACAGGCTTGGAAAACTAGAAGACGAATCATTCAGAATAAGAAATGAAATCCAAGATAAGTTATTAGATTTAGATAACCAATTAGAAGCAGAAGTACTAGACTTGTATTTCCTGGAAAGATATAGTTTGACAGAAATAGCTGATACATTATGTTATTCTGAAAGGCAGATAGAACGACTGTATGCTAACGGTATAATGTCAGTATAATGTCATGTAAATGTCAGTGACACAAGGGTGTATAGATGCTAAGATATGTATGATGACAGTATACATATAAAGCTATCAATGTCTCCTAGAGATTATTAATATGTTATAAGGCTAGAGAAAACTCTAGTCTTTTTTGTTTGGAAAGGATAGTGATTGAATTGGCTCAAAGAGTTGTGTTAATGGATGAAAAAGAATTTGATGAAGTAATGAAAGGGTTGGATGCACTACCATTTGAAGTTACTCATACAACAGCAAGTAATGGCAAGTATGTTAATGCTTTGATTACTGTATCTAAATCTAAGGTAGAAGAATCTTTAAAAGCTATGGATTACAATCAATTAAAAGGCAAAGATATTAACTACCATGCTACAGTCAAGTGGGTAGACTAACATGTATGAAGATAAGTACATCAAGTTCTATCATAGTAAGGCTTGGAAACTAGCACGTAAGCAAGCACTGGCAAGAGACCATTACCTATGTCAAGAGTGTTTGAGGCAAGGAATAGTTAGAACAGCCAATACAGTTCATCATATCATTCCTATTAAAGATGATTTTAAGAAGAGATTGAAATTGGATAACCTAGAAACAATCTGCTTGGAACATCACAACCAAGAACATAGAGAAAAACCTAGTGGAGATAAAGAAAAATACAAAAAGTTGAAAGAAAAGAAACATGAAGTGTTTGTGTTTAAAGCAAATCCAGACTTCAAATTATAGTACCCCCCTAGGTCAGAAAAACGCTAGAAACGTTATTAAATCAACGGTGATGACTTTCGTTTACGATAAATTCGTTTTTCAATCAAAAAAAGTAATTCAAAATCTGGAAGAAAGGAGTTAATTTTTATGCCACAAGCAGCCAAAAGTGCGATGATGCATTTATACGAAGGAAATCCTAACAACTTAACAAAAAAAGAAATTTATAAACGTAAAAAGAATGAAGAAAAACTAAAAATTTCATCTAATAACTTAAAAGCACCTTCCTGGTTAGAGCCAGGAGCGAAAAAGAACTTTAAACGTATTGTAGAGCTTATGGAACCAACTGGAATTTTATCTGATGTAGACGTGGATATCCTGGCAATATATTGTGATACGTATTATGATTATTTGTCCTATAAACGTAAGATTAGAAAGACTGGTAACATGATTGACGGCAGGGTTAATCCTTTAATTCGTGAAAAGAGAAATGCGTCAGCAGCATTAACTAAATATGCTAACATGCTTGGATTAACTCCTTCTGCTAGAGCGTCGTTAGCAATTCACCTAGATGATGAAAGTGATGATGACGATGACTTCTAAAATTTTACAATATAATCAAACTCAACTAGAAAAATGGTGGAATGATTATAGAAAATCAATGCTAGGTTGGGCTTATCTAGATAAACCATCTCCAGTAGTTCTAACAACATATTACGCTAAGATGGTTGTTGAAGGCGATATTCCAGCTGGTAAAAATGTTATTTTGGCTTGTAAACGACACTTAAAAGACTTGGAAAGGCAAGGCGACGAAGATTTTCCTTGGGTATTCGATGAAGAAAAAGCGCATAGGCCTATTAGGTTTATTGAGAAAAAATGTAAACCGTCAAAGTCAGTTAATGCTCAATTGATTTTACAACCATGGCAACATTTTATTGTTGGTTCAATGTTTGGTTGGGTTCATCGTGATACAGGTTTAAGAAGATTCCGTGAAGGGCTTGTTTTTGTTGGCCGTAAGAATGGTAAAACTACTTTAGAATCTGGTTTAGCTGATTATATGGCTGGATTTGACGGAGAGCGAGGAGCTAATATTTATTTTTTGGCAAACGCTCAATCTCAAGCTAGGAAATTATATGATGAATCTAAAGCAATGATTGAAGCTAGTCCTTACTTGGCTAAACGATTTGTTACAACACGTTCTGAAATAAGATTTCCGAAAACAAATTCTACAATCGTTCCTATGTCTGCTGAAAAGAACAACAAAGACGGAGAAAATGTTCACTTTGCCGTATTTGATGAAATTCATGAATATAAAGATTATTTCTTAATTTCAGCAATGAAGCAAGCCAGGGGTGCTAGATTACAACCATTAATCATGTATATTTCAACTGCTGGATATGTTTTAGATGGTCCTTTAATGGACTTTATAGACAACGGAAAAGAAGCTTTATCAGATTATGACGCTCATATCGACGAAAGAACATTCTATTACTTGGCTAGTTTAGATAAAGTTGAAGAAAGTGATGATCCTGAACTATGGATTAAAGCTAATCCTAATCTTTGCTTAATGGATACAGTAAACTTGATATCTGACTACATTAAGGATAAAAGAACTCCTGCTGAATATGCTACTTGGCTGACAAAACAGTTTAATATTTTTAGTTCTACTGATGAATTATCATTTGTAACAATTGAAACCATTAATAAAAACAAGCGTATGATTGATGAAGATACATTGTTAGGACGTTCATGTATAGGTGGATATGACTTATCAGAAACGGAAGACTTTACTGCTACTGGCTTAGAATTTAAGTTAGATGACGGTTCAATCTTTTGGAAAATGCAATCCTTTGTGCCAGAAGAAAGAGTCAGAATTGATAAAAATCCAGAACGATTACAGGAATGGGAAAAGCAAGGATATTTAACAATTGTTCCTGGAGAATATGTTAATTATGAATATGTTTATAATTGGTTTGTTGAGCAAGCTAAAAAATATAAAATTCAACAAATCAATTATGACCCTAACAAAGCGTTGTTTTTAAACCAATCATTACAACAATACGGTTTTAATACTAAGGTTGTTAGACAAGGTTTTACTACTTTAGGTGGGCCAATGCAAAATATGAAAGAATTGTTGCTAGACGGTAAGGTAGTAACTAATAACAATTTGATGTTTAGATGGTATCTGAATAACGTAAAGTTGGTAACAGATAGAAATAATAACTGGATGCCAACTAAACAATCACGTAATCGTAAAATTGACGGTTTTGCAGCATTACTAAATGCTCATGAATCATTATGGGAGAACCTAAACGTCAAAGAAAAGAAAGCTAGAATAAAATTTGTCAGTTTAAGATAAGGAGGTGATTACTTGGGTTTTTGGAATAGAATAAAAAGTTTAATTACTGGAAATAAAAAAGCTAGTGGACCAGTTAGTTTGAAAACAGGTAATCCTTTCCCAATTAGTTTATCTGGTTCAACATTACAAACTAACGAGACGGTATTTTCAGTAATTACTCAGTTATCTAATGCAATGGCTAGCATGCCACTAAAACTATATAAGAATTATGAAGAAGTTACAGACAGTGATTTAGCGATGGAAATAAAATACCATCCTAATCCGTCAATGACTTCTTTTTCATTTATCCAAAAGTTAGAAACAGACCGCAATGAATACGGAAATGCTTATGTGTTGATTGAAAGGGATGAATACTGGCAACCAGTTAATTTATATCCAGTATCTCCAACTTGTGTGACAGTTATGCAAAATCAAGATGACAATTCAATTTGGTATAAGATAACTGCTACTAATGAAAATATATTAGTCTCAGAAGCCAATATTTTACATTTAAAGCATATTTCAGGGTCAACAAGGTTATTAGGTATAAGTCCTTTAGACGTGCTAAAAAATGCCTTAGATTTTGATTTAGCTGTACAGAAATTCAGTTTGTCTGAAATGTCTAAGGTAGATAGTTTTAAGGTTACTTATGGTTCAAATGTTGATGATGAGAGTAGAAAAGATGTTATTGATAATTTTAGAGCTTTCATCAGAGACAACGGCGGTGTTTTGTTTGAAGAACCTGGTGTTGAAATCAGTCAACTACCTAGAGAGTTTTTATCTGGAGACTTAATCAATACTGAAAAGATAACTGATACAAGAATAGCTAACGCTTTTAATGTTCCTTTAGCGTTCTTAAATCAATCTACTGTTAGCAATAACGAAGATTTGATGAGTCAATTTGTACAAAGAACATTAATTCCAATAGCTAGACAGTATGAACAAGAACTAACTAATAAATTATTAACAGAACAGCAAAGAAAAGTTGGAATGTATTTTAAATTCAATGTTAATAGTTTATTGCGTGGTAATGTTCAAGCACGTACAACCTACTATCAAGCATTAAGACGTTCTGGCATCTTAACAACTAACGATATTAGAGCGTTGGAAGATTTACCACTATCTAAAGACGAGTTTGCAGATAAATTATTTGTATCTGGTGACTTATATCCTTTAGATATGGACCCAGCACAACGAAAGGGGGTGAGTTCAAATGGTAATGGAATCAAAATTGAAGAAACCAATCAAGTATTGGGAAATGAGCAAAACCCAAGATAACATTGGCGAGATTTCAATTTATGGTGAAATTGTTTCTGAAAAATGGTTTGATGAAGAAATTTCTGCCACGTCGTTTAAAGATGATTTAGATGATTTAGGCGATGTAAAGACTATTAATTTACATATTAATTCGCCTGGTGGAAGTGTTTTTGAAGGAATAGCAATCCATAATATGTTGAAAATGCATAAAGCTAAAATTAATGTTTATGTTGATGGTTTAGCTGCATCAATCGCAAGTGTCATTGCTATGAGTGGTGACACTATTTTTATGCCTGAAAACTCAATGCTAATGATTCATAACCCATGGACGATTGCAATGGGTAATTCAAAAGAATTACGTAAGCAAGCAGATGATTTAGACCGTATTGCTCAAATGAGTGTTAAAACTTATTTATCTAAGTCTAATGGGAAGATTGATGAAGAAACATTAGTTAAATTACTAGATGAAGAAACATGGTTATCAGCTCAAGAAGCTGTTGATTATGGCTTAGCTGATGAAGTCTTGGAATCAAACAAAGCAGTTGCTAGTTTGCCAGGCGAGTTTTTAGAACGTTATAAACACGTTCCAAATCAATTAATTAAACAATCTGCTCCAGGTAATTCAATTAACCGAGAGCGACTAATTGTCAAAGCGAAAGAAAAAATTAATTATGTAAACAATACATTAGGAGGAATTAAACTATGACAGTTACACTTTATGAAAAGAAACAAAATTTAGGTACTTTAGGCGCACAATTAAAGAAAGTTAATGAAGAAATTGCAATGAAAGCAGGAGACCCAACAGTTGCTGATAAGGATTTGATGCAATTACAAGAACAATCAGAATCTTTAGAAAAACGTTATAACATGTTAAAAGAACAAGTAGAACGCGAAGAATCTGAACAACGTTCCAAGTTCCAACAAAAAGCTGCTAAGGCACAAACTCCAATTATGACAGCAGAAGAAAAATTAATTCATGCTAAAGCTGAATTTTATCGTGGTCAAAAGTTATCTTCTGATTATAAACAAGTATTAGGAGATGACGATTCAACTACTCATGGTTCTAAGTTGTTACCAGTAACAATTGCAAATGACATCATTGCTGAACCAACTGACACTAATCCATTACGTGATGACGAATTGGTAACAGCAGTGACAAACCTAGAACGTCCACGTATTGATGTGACAATTGATGATGACTCATTTGTAAACGACCAAGAAGTAGCTAAGGAAATTGGATTAAAAGGCGATACAGTTAAGTTTGGACGTAATAAGACAAAACTTAAAGTAGCTATTTCTGAAGCAATCTTGAATGGTACTGATACAAACTTAGTAGAACATGTAAATGCTCAATTACAAGCTGGTTTGGCACGTAAAGAAAAGAAAGTGGCTTTTGCTGAAACACCAAAATCTGGTGAAGAAGAAATGAGTTTCTACTCAACTCAAAACAACATTAAGAAAGTATCTGGTTCAACTTTATTTGATGCTATTACACAAGCTGCAGGAGATATTGCAGATGAATTCCAATCTGATATTAAAGTTTATATGACACGACCAGATTACTTGAAGATGATTAAAGAATTATCTAACGGTGCAGTATCATTGTTTGGTAAGGCTCCTGAAGAAATCTTAGGTTACCCAGTTCGTTTCACTGAATTAGCTAAGAAGCCAGTTGTTGGTAACTTCAAGTATGCTCAACTAAACTATGAAATTTCTTCTGCATTGTACGAACAATGGAAAGACTATGACAAGGGTGTAAACAATTTCCAATTGACAGCATGGTTTGACCACAAAATCTTATTAGCTAGTGCATTCCGTATTGCTGATGTAGTGGCGTCAAAATAGATTCCCCACAGGGCCCAGGTAATGGACCAGTTGGCGGTGGCTCAATTGCTGGACCTGATAGTGGGGTTGCCAAATTTGACCCTAGCGGAGATGTAAAACCAACTGATGCTAATACAGTAACTGAAATTAAAGTATATTTAGATGCTCATAGTATCAGTTACTCATCTAGTGCTACTAAAGTTGATTTATTAAAATTAGTTGGTTAGGTGGTGTAGATAATGGACTTGGGCCGACTAAAAAGAGCAATAGCGATTGATAGTAATGTGTTTGATGATGTACTTACATTGTGTTTGAACGCTGCTGAATCTAAAGTACAAAATTCGATTGGTACTAAGTATCCAGATTTCTATGCTGATAATTATTTATATGATTTAGCAGTCATTCAATTAGCAGACCATTATTTCAAAAATCGTTCCGCTACAACTCAAAAAGGTGAAGTTTCTATTTTGTATGGTGTTAATGAAATAATTCTGCAATTAAAGCCACTTTATCGAATTTATGCTCAAAAACAAGAAATGAGTGATGAAAATGATAGCTGAAACTGGAGATTTGACAGAAATTATTAAGATTGTACGTCCAAGAGTTCCAAAAGTTGATGAATATGGCGATGAAATAGCAACAGAAGATGAAATAATTTATCCAATGTTGTTTGCGATGTTGAGAAGCAAAAATGCTAATGATGTTGAAAAGAATTTGTCTACATTATCAACATCAGCACAATTTGTAATCAGACATAGATTTCAAAATGAACCTAGAATAACAACTGATATGGAGTTAATCCATAACAACGAGCGTTACAAGATTAATAATTCCAATATTGACACTCAATATAAGATGTGGGACGTCATTATTTGTCAGAAATCGTTAGAATAGGTGGTGCTTTTATGAGTTTTTCAATTGATGATAATATCACTGTTGAATTACAGAAATTAGGAAATAAAGCAAAAAGAATTAGTAACAAAGCCGTTAGAGAATCTGCTCCTATATTTGCTGAAGAACTAAAAACACAAACACCTTATGAAAATATTTCTGATAGATCGTGGAAAGCTCAAAGACGAATGGATAAGAAAACTGGCAAGAAAACAACTTTCAAACATATGAAAGATGATATTCAAGTCAGTGGGATAGACCAGTATGGACACGTTAATGTTGGGTTCGGAGAAGATACCTACTGGCGTGTCCATTTTGTCGAGTTAGGGACTGTTAATCAAAAAGCTAATCCATTTATTGAAAGAGCAATAGATTCTTCAAAGGAAGAATATGAAAGTAAAATTTCTAGTGTGATTAGGAGTGAGTTAGGCCTATGAGAATTAGCGCTATTGATGTAGGAAATATCATAAAGACTTTAGATGAATTTGATAACACAAATACGTTTATTATGCGTGAAATTCCACAAACGATTTTAGAAAGTAAGAAGTTACCTTTTGCTCAAATTACTTTCTTGGGTAATAGTCCTTTTGATTATGCTAGCAACTTTAAACGTGGAGAATTATCTGAAAGTCAGATAGATATTTACGTAAAAGACAATAAATCTGGAGAAAAATTAACAAATTCAGTAGAAAAAGCATTAAAAAATAGCGATTTTGAAGTGTATTTTACTGATTTTGATACAAATTATGAGTATGATTTTCAAGTTTTACGTTTTAGAGTAAGACGATATCAAATAATAAAGTGAGGTTATAAATTATGGCAGATAATAAATTTGCAATTGGTACGGTTGGTTTCAATCGTATTTTGTTCGGTATCATGGACGACAAAGAACAAGTAACAAAAGTAGTTGCTATTGATGGTAATTCTGGTGGTGCAGTAGAACTTAAAACAAGTGGTTTTCAAGGCCAATCCAACACTGTTTATGGCTCAAACATTGCTTATTACGTTTCCGATGCTGGTACAGGTACTGGTAAAGTTGAAATTACAGCCGTTGAATTGCCTAGTGATGTAGCAACAGAAGTACTAGGTGATAAGTTAGACAACGGAATTTTAGAAACTTACTCAACAGTAACACAACCATATTGTGCTGTTATTGCTGAAGCAGAAGATTTACAAGGTAAAAAGATGTGGATTGGTATTGCTAAAGCTAAGTTTGCTACTGTTGACGCTGACGACTTAAAAACATCAGAAGATAAAGGTAAAACACCTAACAATGTATCTATTTCTGGTTCTGCAATTACTAGACGTTCAGATAAATTAGTTAAAGCTAAGGGTTCTGAAACATCTGGAGCTACATTTGAAACTTTTGTAACTAAGATGTTCCCTGGATTTAAAGCTGTTGATACTATCAAGGAAAATTCAGTAACAAATCCAACTTTAGGTGATGGAGGCGATCATTAATGATTTCAATTAAACTATATGATCCAGAAACAGATAAGGTAAATTACTATGAACAACGTAAGATTAACTTTGGAAAAATTAAGAAAATTCTTGATTTTAACAAAGACATTGAAGAGAAATCAGCACGCTTACGTATTTTAGAAGATAAATTAACTAATGGTGTCGTTTTAACAAAACCAGAAGAAAAAGAATTTGTTTCTTTATCTGGAGAAAATGAAGTTGGCATGTTAGAGCCAATGATTGATATTGTAGTTGATTTATTCAACAATCCTAACGTTACTAAAGAAGCTATTTACAATGGCTTAGATTTACAAGATGGTGTTGAAACATTACGAAATATCATGAGTAGTGCGATGGGTGGAGTTAATAAAGACAACTCAAAAAAATAACATCGTCCGAAGCACTTGAAACTTTAGATGATATAACTAAGCAATTAATGGAAAATGGTATTCCATTCCAAGATATTGAAGATATGGATAGTGAAGCATTTTTTAAATATTTAGAACGTCAATCTGAAAGTAATAGTAAATTAAGTGCTGAGGAATTTTACAATCAATTTTAGAAAGGAGGAGTACATATGGCAGTAGGACGTCCTATTGGTTCGATGGTTGTTTCTTTAGGTTTAGAAGCTGCTAAATTTACTGATGGATTAAAATCAATTCAAAATCAATTTAGATTAGCTAAGTCTGAAATGCGTGCTAACATGGCTGAACTATCTTCAACTGGTACAGCTTATGAAAAAGCTAGTGCTAAAGTTGATAGTTTGACTAAAGTAATGGACGTTAATCAACGTAAAATTGAATCATTAAGAGAAACTTATCAACAACAAGTAAAAACTCAAGGCGAATATTCTAACACTGCAATGCGTACTGCTTCTAAAATTAACGATGCTATTAGAGTTCAAGAAAACTATAGACGTCAATTAAATGACGCTAAAGTTGCAATGAATGAAGCTAAAAGAGGAACTGATAGTCTTAGAACATCTTTAGAAACATTGCAGAAAACAACTACCGCTAGCATTACTGGATTACAAGCTCAAGGTAAGACTAACGAAGCTAATTTAGTTAAATATCGTAGTTTAAAAGAAGAAATTCAACAATATAATCGTATTCTTGATGATGAAAAAGCTAAGTTAAAAGAATTAACCAATGTTAAAGGTGCTGATGCTAGAGAAACCCAGGAACAAAAAGTAAAAGTTGCTGAGTTGAATTCTAAAATTCAGCAATCTCAAGCTGAATATGATAAGTTGAATAAAACTTATAAGAACGTTTCAACTTCAAGCGCAATTTTAAGAGACCATATGGACAAATTAAAGCAAAGTATGCAATCTATTGGACGTAATATGACACAATATATTACAGTCCCCGTTGTAGGAGCGTTCACTATGAGTGCCAAGTCAGCAATGGATTTTGAGTATCAATTACAAGATATTCGTAAGGAAGTTGAAGCTCAATCAGGTTCTCTTAAAGAAACAGATAAGATAATGAAAGAAATGAGTTCTGATGTTTTAAAGTGGTCTAAGCAATATGGTGTTGGAACTAAAGAAATTAACGAAGGTTTATTTACTTTAATTTCTAACGGTTATAGCGCTAGAGTTGCTTTGGGTATGATGCCTGAATTACTCAAAACAATGACAGCTAACGGAGATAAAACAGGAAAAACAATTGAACTCACATCTTCTTTGATGGAACAGTTTGGGTTAAATACAGGTTCAACAAATAGCCAAATTCGTTCTGGTAACTCTTTAATGAACCAAATGACTGAGATAACTCATAAAACAGCCTTAAATTTAGACGATTTAGGAACTATTTCAGCAAATGCTGGTGCCGCTTTGCATGGTATGCATATCAATACCGCTGATTTCTTAACAGTAGCTGGTAAATTGCGTTCGGCTGGTATCGATGCTAGTTCTGTTGGTACAGGTTTATCATCTATGCTTACAAGAATAGCTACAGGTACAGGAACAGCAGCTGCTGATTTAAAGAAATATAATATTGCTGTATACGATAGTCACCATAATATGAGAAGCATGTTAGATATCGTTGGAGACATGAAAAAAGCTTATTCAGGTATGAATGATGAAGAACGTCAGAAGTTTTTATATGATGTTATGGGGCAAGAAAATATGAAAGTTGGTTCAACTTTGATGAATGCTCATATATCAGATTATCGTAAACTTTCAAAAGAAGTTTCCAATTCAAATGGTGTGGTTGATAAATACAACAAAACTATGAGAAATACGTCAGAGTTTTCTGTTCAAGAATTTAAATCATCATTAAATTCATTAAGCATTAGCTTAGGGCAAAAGTTATTACCTACACTTACTCCAGTAATTAAAGGATTAACATCTATGGTTAATCGTTTTGCTAAATTACCAAGCCCAGTTAAAAACTCAATTCTTATATTAACTGGATTAGCTGCAATATTAGGTCCTATGACAATCGGAATAGCTGCTTTAATTACTTCTATCGGAAAGATAAGAGATGTAATGACTGGATTATCTATAGCTAAGAAAATAAAAGATATTGCTAATTCGTTTAAGTTATTAACAATATTAAATCCTACAACTCTAGGTATAGGAGCTGTTATAGCGTTAGGTACTGCTTTTGTTTTGGCTTATCAGAAGATAAAACCTTTTAGAGAGTTCATTAACGGAATAGGTAAAGGAATAATTAAAGGGTTAAGACCAGTTATTACTATGGTTGGTACGATAGGCAATTCATTAAAAAAATTATTCAATGCTATGAAGTCTTATTTTAGTGAGAATGGATTATCGTTCTTACAGGCTTTTGCAAATGTATTTAAAGTTGTAGCTATAGCAATTGGAGCGTCAATGAGTGAAATTATCGTAACAATTAGGGTTGCTTTGAATCTGATTAAAAATGTATTCAGCACAACTTGGGGTAGCATTGAGCAAATTGTTGGCGGTGTATTTACTGCTATCGGTGGATTATTAAAAGTATTCGCTGGTTTATTTACTGGAAATTGGCAACTACTTTGGAGCGGTGTTAAAGATATATTCAGTGGTATCTGGGACTCATTCAAAGGAATCGTTGGCGGTGTAATTAACGTAATCATTGGGATTGTAAACTCTGGTATTGACGGTATTAACTGGCTATTAGATAAATTTGGTGCTAAACAAGTTAAAAAACTAAGTCCAGTTAAGTGGGCTACTGGTACTACTAGATACTATCCTAATGGTTTACCAAAAACTCAATTGGCTATGGTTAATGATGGTGGTAAACGTGAAGCAATTGTATATCCTAACGGTCAAGTTGGTATGTTCAAAGGAATGAATGTAACGACAATCTTGCCTAAAGGTTCTCACGTTATCAATGGTGATGATACTGAACGTTTAGGATTAGCAAACTATCCAGATATGCACTATTACGCTAAAGGAACTATTAGCTTTGGTTCAATTTGGAATGGTATTAAGTCTGGAGCTAGCAAGTTGTGGGATGATATTTCAGACGGTGTTAAATTAGCAAAGAACATTGTAGCTCATCCTATTAAAGCTTTAGAAAGTGCTTTTTCTGGCTCATTAAAGATTGGAAAAAGTGTTCAATTTGCAATAGATACTGCTAAAGGTTTAGGTTCATTTATTATCAAGAACATCAAGAATGGTATTGTTAAGGAAATCAAAAAATGGATAGACTCTAACGAAGATGAAGGAGATTCCAATTCAACAAGTCCTAAACCAACAGGTAGTCATAAGCATTGGATGGAACAAGCTGGTATTCCTAAATCTTGGTATGAAGATTTGAACTGGATTATCAATCATGAATCTGGTTGGCGAGTAAATGCAACTAACCCTGGTTCTGGTGCTTATGGTTTAGGTCAAGCGTTACCAGGTAACAAAATGGCTAGTGCTGGTAAAGACTGGAAAACTAACGCAATTACTCAATTAAAGTGGGTTAAATCATATATCAAAGGTAGATATGGTAATGCTGCTAATGCTAAACGTTTCTGGCAAGCTCACAATTGGTACGCTAATGGTGGTTTTGTTACTCAAGAACAAATTGCTCATATTGCAGAAGGCAACAGACCAGAAGCAATTATTCCATTAACAAATCGTACTAGAGCGATGCAAATCTTAGCTCAAGTTAGAGATAAATATGGTCTATCAGCTGGAAATGTTGTTTTAAGTGGCGGTAAGCAAGATAATACAGATTTATCAAGTTTGGAAAGAAAATTTGATACTGTTATCAGTTTATTGGGACAAATAGCAGGTTTGAGTGCTGAACAGGTTAATGCTTTAAAAGCTATGAAACCTAGTCAAAATTTTGATAAAAATAAGTTCTATCAAGATATGTTCAGAGACCAAACTATTAGTAACTATATGAATATGTGAGGTGATAATTTTTGGAGAAACTTTATTTAAAAATTGGTAATCAAGATGAATTTGATATTTGTGAGAAAGTTCAAGGATTGCATTTTTTAGGCGATGATTCTACACCAGTTACTACTAATCAGTTTTTAGAAATTAGCGGTACAGACGGTAGCCAATTTCAATATGCAACCTTTGGTAAATACCAAGTTGTAGCTAATTTCTTCTTAGAATTTAAATCATGGGAAGATTACAAATTAGCTAAACACCAAATCAATCGTATTTTTTCAACTAAAAAATTAATTAGGATGAGAACTAATGTTGAAAGTGCAATTGTTAGATATGTATATCCTAATTTTCCAGAAATTAAACCCATTTCAGATGGTACTAATAGTTCTACTTTCTCAGTTAATTTTGACAACCCTAGTGGATATCGATATTCAATTGATAGGAGCGATGAACTCTCCAAGGTTCAATATGGAATGTTTATTTTTGATAATATTGAACCTAAATATCGTTTTACTGATAAAGTCTTTAGAATTTACAACCCTAGTGATATACCAATTGACCCTTATCTTGGTAAACATGATTTAAAAATCATTAGTAAGTTTAGTGGCAGTTCTCTAAAAATCACTAATACAACTAACGGTACTAGTTGGAGCTACAATAAATCATCTAATGGAAGTGAAACTATTTTATTGGATGGAATCGTAACAACTGTTAATGGTAATCCAGCAACAGTAAACACAGATTACGGTCACATTGTATTAAATACTGGATGGAATGACATTGTTGTTAGTGGCACGAATAGCAATGATATCACATTCAGTTTTCCATTTATCTACATCTGATGTTTCAAGGAAAGATTTTAGTTCAAGGGGTTAATCGTGCTGAAAAAGAACCCTTGAATTTATTTGACCCTAAGTCTGTACAAATTCAGTGGGAAGTAAATCAGACTTGGAGCCTACAATTAACCGCATACAATGACGGAAGCTTAGCTTATCAAATGTTGGAAAGTGAAGCTTCTATTTTTTTGGATAATCAAGAATATATTATTAAACAAGTTGCTGATGACTCATCTAGTGGATTAGATAGTGTTCAAGTAACAGCCACCCACGTTTATTTTGAAGTTCAAAAAATTAGAAAATATAAGGATTACGTTGACCCGACAGACAAGGATAAGCAAACGGATGTTAAAGTTCTAAAAACTGATTCTACTAAATCTGATGATAGCGATAATACTAAAACAGACACAAACGAGAAAACAGAAGGTAATACAACAACTAAAATAACAACTAAAACCACTGATGAAACACAGCAGGATAATCAAAATCAAGTAACTTATTCAATTCAAGATGTATTAGACCATTGGTTGAAAGATAATAAGCTTGGTTTTACCTATGAAGTGATTGGCAGTTTTGAGAAAAAAGAATTAGAAGAACTAAAAGACGGAACTGGGGCTGATATGTTATCTAAGATTTCTGATACTTGGAATAATACAATTATATATCCAGATAATCGGAAAATTAGAGTGTATTCAGCAGATAAATTTAACCTAAATCGTGGTAATAGAATAGATTACTTGAATAATGCAAATGAGATTAAATTTAGTACTGATTCAACATCATTAACAAATATGGTTTATTGCATAGGTGGTAAATATTCTGTTGAAACCACAACAGAAACTACTACTACTACAACGACTACTACAACGAGTGGTGGTTGGGGCTGGCCTTTTCCAGATGTAGGGGAAGGTAATTTCATGCAAGTCCAAAGGTTTGGTAACGATGGCGGATATCGTCAAAACGGTTTTCATGATGGATTAGATTTTGGCTCTGTAGATCATCCGGGACGCGATATTCATGCTATTCATGGTGGAAAAGTTACAATCAAGTCCTATATGGGTGGGCTTGGTAATTACGTTGTTATTTCTGGTGGCGGATATAATGTTGTTTATCAAGAAGCATTTTCAAGTGCTAGCAATATCATAGTTAATGTAGGAGATGCAGTTAAAGTTGGTGATGTTATTGGTTATCGTGATACAAGTCATTTGCATGTTGGAGTAACTAAAGCTGATTTCAATGTAGCTGTTGGAAAATCATTTACCAATGATGGAACTTGGTTAGACCCGCTAGAATTAATTAAGAATGGTCCTAGTGATACTGACACTGAAACATCATCAGAAACTAACTCAAACTCAAATACGCAAGAATATTATTATTTTGCACCGTTCATGTATCGTGATGAAGAATCTATCAAGAAGTACGGTGAGCATCCAGCAGAACCAATTGAAGATGGTAGATTTAAGGATAAAAACGCAATGATTGAGTATGTTAAAGCTAAGCTACAACCAGAGCCGTCATTATCTATTGATGTAACAACAACTACTGATATCAAACCAATAGCTGGAGATGTAGTTCATGTCATGGTTAAATCACAAAACATCTCAACGAATTTCACTTTGACTGGATTTACATGGTATCCGTATTCATATCCAGTTGACAATCCAACATCAATCACGCTGAATTCTAATGTTCAAAACATTCTTGATTATCAGAATTCAAGGCAAAGACAGTTCAGCAAGGCTATATCTAAATTGAAGAGCTCCACAAATGAAGTAGTTAATAATATTAATAGTTTTAATGAATACGGTGGAAATCAACAGTTGCAAACATGGCTAAATGATTTTGTTGGAGGTTAGCCTATGAATATTTGGGAATGGATAGAAAAATTAACACAAGCTTTGCAGAGATTGAATAGCAGAATTACAGTGATTGAGAGTGTGTTATTTGATGATAAGATAAATTCAGATACACCTAAATCACAACATATTGGCAAGATTATTGATGTGTCTGAATGGCAAGGTGTAATTGATTGGAATAAGGTAATTGCTGATGATGTTACTTTGAGTATTATCCGAGTTCAGCATGGTTCTGCTCATCAAGATTTAAAGTACATGGAGAATTTACAAAAATGTATTTCAGCTGGTGGAAAGTATGCGGTGTATGCATATTTTGCTGCTACATCTACATCAGACGCTCAACAAGAAGCAAGAGATTTCTATAATCGCACACAAAAGGTTGTCGCAGGTAAGCAACAGCCTATTTTTTATGCAATTGATGTTGAAAGTATTGAGATGAGTGGAGATGTTACTCAGATGAGAGCGGGAGTTGAGGCTTATATGTCACAACTCAATGCTTTAGGTGTGCCAGATAACAAGATTGTGTTGTATATTGCTAATCATTTGTACGATAAGTTCAATTTGAATGTAGCGCGTCCTGGTGCGATTTGGATACCAAGTTACGGACAGAATGATGGAACATTGGCTAATAGTTTAAAACCTACACACCCATATGACTTGCATCAATTCACAAGTAAAGGTAGTGTTAAAGGTATATCTGGGAATGTAGATATGAGCGCAGAGCCAAGCGAGAAGTTTAAGGAGTTGATATTTAGTGCTTAGTTGGAATGGCGATATACATGAATTCTATTTTGATAACTATACGATCCACATTCAAAAGAAACTAGGAACAAAGAAATTTTAAAGCAATTTAAAGATATAAATACAAGATTGGATAGCATTGAAAAAACTGGAAAAGAAGAAGGTGGTAGTGATGGAACATCTGAACCTTGATGATATTGGTTTGACTGATAGAGTTCAGTATAACGCAGCAGTTGCTAATTTTAATCAAATTCAGCGTACTGTTAATAGCAATACTGATGAGATTAAGAGTGAATTAGATAGCAAAGCTAATTTGCATGATATTAATGATAAAATAGACGCTTTAAATGAAGATTGGAAGGCAAGGCTAAAGCGTGTAACTTTAGGTACTGATGAAGAAACGATTGAGAATATAGTGACGAAAATTTTAATTGAGAAAGGAGTAATCTAATGGCTCAAATATTGAAATATGTGATTGGTAAAGATTACAGACCTTTGACTGTTTTAGAGGCTAAGGGTGGTAATACTTTTACGCCTGACTATGATAAATCTAACTGGGTGCAAGCACGTCAGTATGAGGACAGTTTGAGACAAGTTTTTGTTGAGATTACCAACGAAGACGGTTCTGCCTATGATTTAACAGGAGCTAATGTCCTATTTGAAGGTATTTTGCCAGACAACGAACACAAGATTTTGGATAACTCTCATGCTGTATTTTATGAAGATCCAACAACTGGTAAGTTCCGTTTTGATATGCCAGCACAATCTTTTAGCGTAGCCGGGCAGTATAAACAAGCATTTTTCCGGGTGATGAAAGATTATCGTAATATTGCCACACTTGAATTTAAGTTTGAAGTACTGGCTGATATGGTTGTTACTGGCTTAGTTCCTAGAGATTATATCAGCCCGTTAGATGACTTGTTTAACACAATCAAGGAAACTGAAACTAAAAATGTAGCTGAATTGAAGAAGATTGTTGATGATAAGGTTGCGGAAATTACTAACTTGATGACTACCTTAAATCAAACTAATACAGCTACTTTGAGTGAGTTGAATAGTGCTAAAACAGCATTAGGGACTTTAGAAGATAAGATTAAACAAGATGGGATTTTCACTCAAGGTGAGGCAGAAGAATTTAAGAAATCAATTTTGATAAAAATGGTAACAGCTGACAGCCTGGAGGAATTACTTTACGGATACAAAATCACAATCGTACACAATCAAAAAGACTATCCTAAACCAACAGTTTTCTACTATGAAAATGCGATTGGTACTGAAATCGGCGGTTTAGGTGCTGGGTCATTTGGTGAAACGTTAACCAAGTTAGTTCCTTGTGAGGCAGAATATACGGATAATAATTCAATCGTTGTCCGTATACCACGTAATTTCTACATGGATGCTAAACCATATTACAAGTATGGAGATTGGTATTTAGGGAGTGGCAATAAAACAATTAAGATTAGTCTGGGCAATGTTGATGATAGTGCTGCTAAAGCTGGAGACGGTAAAGGCAGTAGCTATTTATCACATAGCACAGGCTATTTCAATTATCCAACAGCTCCAAGTAATTTAAGAGCAGTTTACGTAAATGATACAGCAGAGAGATTAGAGCGGAAATAAACGCAATATCCAAGCTAAAGTCATTAGTGCAGCTAGTGGTAAGAGTACAGTTGAATTATTAGATAGCAGTAACGAATTTTCAGACAACATACAAATGAATAATTTACAAGATGGTAGCTTTGCAGCCTTTACTGGTTACAGGGCTATTTATTTTAGAAAATAAAGAAAGAAGGAACAAACATGGCAATAAATTTTGAACCTATTTTTTCTGAAATGGCAAATGGACCAGAAAAAATTAAAGAGAATTTCGACAAAGTTAAAACTATTGATGATGGAGTAACAGTTTTAAACCAAAAAGATACAGCTAATTTTAAAATTGGTAAATTTATTGGTGGTGGAGCTAGCACTGATTTGGATAATTTGGAGCAAGGTGTTCATACAGTAGGTTTATGGGGAGAAAGCGCTGGTTCTTCATGGCCTAAATCTCAACAAGGCTCAAAAACTAATGCATGGGGAACACTGTTACAAATAGGAGCAAGTACTGAAATTTGTACACAGATAATGATGTTAGTTGGAATTGGAATGATGTATAGAATTAAAACGAATAACGTATGGGGACCTTGGGCTAGAGTACAATCAGTAGAAGATAAGTAGGAGGGTATCAGATGTTAATTTTTATTTACGATAAAGAAACAAAAAGATACATGTATTCAGTAAGTGATTATCCAGATAATTATGACTTGCCAGAAAATGCCACAACAGTAAAACCGGTGGATAGTAATGGTGTTGGTTTGTATGATCCAACTTGGAACGAAAGCACAAATTCTTGGGATAGTTTGACGGAAGAAGAATGGAAGGGAAAATACACCATTCCAGA
>OLQI01000401.1_pt1 | contig 42555 bp, 33 predicted proteins | sample 1672171 | NCBI WGS metagenome assembly OLQI01 (sample SAMEA3136655, study PRJEB25190) | human gut metagenome
AACTTTGTTCAGTTTTCAAAGGTCTAAATCGTTCGTTGATTACCTCAACGCAACTTAATCATCATATCAAGTTATCAACATCTTGTCAACAACTTTTTATAATTAATTTTCGTTGGAAGCAAGCGGCTAACCGCTTTGTGCGCCTCAACAACGTATACTAATTTACCAATTATCCTGATAAATTGCAAGCCCTAAAATGCAAAAATAACCAGTCAATAATATCATGTTAATCAATCCACTTTGACAATATACGGCATTTAAAACCATAATCATGTTAATTGACTTCAAACCCTATCTACCACCACAATAAAATTCGCTTTTACTTAAGTTTAACCCCCAAACACCTCAATAATGTTCGGGTAAAAATAATCTAACTTTTTTTCAATAAATCGCTTTCTGAACTAAAGTTACTCAATCTGACCCAACAAAAACGGCAGTTAGCTTAGGAAACCCTAAGCTAACTGCCGTTTTAAATCTAATTATTTATCTTCTTCTGGACGCATCGTTGGGAAAAGTAAGACATCACGAATCGAATCCGCATCCGTCATTAACATAACCAACCGATCAATCCCGATACCTAACCCACCAGTAGGCGGCATCCCGTATTCCAACGCCTCGACAAAGTCTTCATCAATATGTTCAGCTTCGTCGTTACCAGCAGTCCGTTCCGCAGCCTGAGCTTCGAAACGTTGCCGTTGGTCAATTGGATCATTCAATTCACTGAACGCATTGGCGTATTCATTACCTAAGATGAAGAGTTCAAAACGATCAGTAAACCGTGGATCTTCTTCATTCTTCTTAGCTAATGGCGAAATTTCAACTGGATGACCATAAACAAAGGTTGGTTCATTCAACGTGTCTTCAACAAATTCTTCAAAGAACGCATTAATGATATGACCAACTTTCCAGTATGGTTCATACTTCACGTGATGTTCATCCGCCAATTTTTGTGCATCTTCAATTGACATTGGTTGCCAGAAATCAATCCCAGTCTTTTCTTTAATCGCATCGACCATGTGAATTTGCTTAAATGGTTGATTGAAATCAACTTTTTGATCATGATAAGTGACAATGCCATCGTCAGTTACGGCTTGCGCTGCGGCTTTAAAAATACCTTCCGTCTCAGCCATTACATCATGGAAGTCGAAATAGGCGACATAAGTTTCCATCATGGTAAATTCAGGATTATGTTCACGGTCCATCCCTTCATTACGGAAAACCCGACCAATCTCATAAACCTTTTCCATGCCACCAACGATCAGGCGCTTCAAATGTAATTCCAACGCAATTCGTAAGTAGAGATCAATGTTCAACGCATTGTGGTGAGTCACAAATGGCCGTGCTGCCGCACCACCAGCTTGATTATGCAACATTGGCGTCTCAACTTCTGTGAAGCCTTGATCGTCTAAATGATGCCGAATCGCTGAAATGATCTTCGTCCGCTTCAAGAAACGATCAAAGCTATCGCGGTTAGAGATCAAGTCCAAATACCGTTGGCGATAGATCTGTTCCACATTCTGTAACCCATGGAACTTATCTGGCAATGGTCGTAACGCCTTTGATAAGAACGTTAAACCAGTTACTTTAATCGTTAATTCGCCAAAGTCCGTCTTAAAAACTTGGCCGGTAATTCCAAGGAAATCACCAATATCAGAACGCTTGAAGATATGGTAAGTATCTTCGCCGACTACATCTTTACGAATGTATAACTGCATCTTACCTGAGCGATCCCAGATATCAGCAAAACCGACTTTACCCTTACCACGCTTAGCTAGCATCCGTCCAGCAATGGTTGCCACCACTTGTTTAGCGTCTAGCTCGTCCTTATCCATATCCCCATACTTGTCTTGCAAGTCCTGGGCTAAATCAGTCCGTTCGAACCGGTGACCAAAGGGATCAATCCCCTCTTCACGCAGTTCATCCATTTTTTCGCGACGAACCTTCAGTTGGTCGTTCATCGTCTGTTCTTGTCGTGCCACTAGTGTTCCTCCATTTCTAGTTAGCGTACAGATTTATTCCGTACCTAAACAATCACTACATGTTAATTTTGACAATCACGCCGCCAAAATGCAAGTTAATTATTCACTTTACCGCGTGACTAGCCAAATAAGTTGCCGTCTGCTCCTGAAACTGCGTTAAAATGCGCATCATTTCTGCTAACGAGCTTGCCTCCATTAAAGCCACTTTGGTCCGTGCCGACCTTGGGATGCCTTTTAGATAGTACGGCGCTTGTTCACGGAATTCATGACATCCGCCCCGCTCACCTTTTAAAACCACTAACCGCTGCAAATGTTCCATTGCCGTTTGCATCTTAGCCATCGGTGTGGGTGGCGTTAGTAACTCCCCGGTTGCTAAATAGTGTACTGTCTGGGTAAGCATCCACGGATTACCTTCTACCGCCCGGCCAATCATGACGGCATCGGCCCCGACTTCATCAAGCATCCGCGCAGCATCTTGAGGTGTCTGAACGTCACCATTACCCATCAATGGAATCGTGAGGGCATCCGCCACCCGTTTTAACACGTCCCAATCAGCATGGCCTTGGTACATCTGCTTACGAGTCCGTCCATGCATTGCAACGGCAGCTGCACCAGCTCGTTCGGCAGCCCGCGCATTCTCGACGGCATATACGTGCTCTGCGTCCCAACCAGTTCGCATCTTGACCGTCACTGGTTTATTAACCGCAGCAGTCACAGCCGCGACCATCTCGTAGACTTTATCTGGACTTAAAAGCCACTTAGCGCCCGCATCAGTCTTAACCACTTTATTCACCGGACAGCCCATATTAATATCAATAATATCAGCATTGGTCTGCTGATCGACAAACTGGGCGGCTTGAACCAGTGTTGCTTTCGAACCACCAAAGATTTGAATACTCATTGGATGTTCTTTTGGATCAACAAACATCATTTCCAGGGTCTTACGATTATGATACATGATCCCGCGATCAGAAATCATCTCACAAACGACTAACCCCGCACCAAAATCCTTGCAGATTACTCGAAAGGCCGCGTTAGTCACGCCGGCCATCGGTGCCACTACGACACGATTGGGAATCGTCACATCACCGATCTGCCACTCTTGATTCATTAAGCGTCACCCTTGGACCGTGAGAGCACTGCTTCTAGTTCGCGTTCACTGAACTGATACTGGTCCCCACAAAAATGACAAACTGCCGTGGCACCATGATCTTCATCAATCATTGCTTGAACCTCATGCTTAGGCAAAGCCATTAGTGCTTCGGCAAATCGTTCTTTAGAACAATCGCATTCAAACTTAACTGGCATTTTATCTAATACCTTAACGTCACCATCAAATAACAAATCCAAAATATCTTCTGGTGACTTACCATCACGCATCAATTGGGAGACTAACGGCATGTCTTTGAGCTTGTTTTCTAGCGAGCTGATGGCTTCATCCGTCGCATTTGGCAATACTTGCACCAAAAAGCCACCGGCAACTCCAATCGAATTGTCGTCATTTACAAACACCGACAAGCCAACAGCTGATGGAATCTGTTCGGACTGTGCTAAGTAATACGTAAAGTCTTCGCCTAATTCACCAGAAACTAACGCAACCGTTCCGGTGAATGGATCCCCAACCCCCTGATCCTTAGTCACAGATAAAAAGCCATCAGTTCCAACAGCCGCCTTCACATCGATCTTATGCTTATCATTCAAAGGCAAGTGCACATGGGGGTGCTGTAAATACCCCTTGACCGTACCTTTAGCATTGCCATCAACAACGATACCACCAACAGGACCGTTCCCGTTGATTTTAACGGTCATTTGTTCTTCACCCTTTAAAACCGATGATGCTAATAATAACGTACCAACCAAGCTGCGGCCTAACGCTGCTGATGCTGCACTCCAGGTATCATGTCGGCGTTGGGCTTCAGCAACCACGCCCGTTGCGCTAACTGCGTACGCTCGAAACATCTCATTACCCGCGACGCTTTTTACTAAATAATCTGCCATTTAATCATACTCCTATCTCAATCCGTCTTTAATTGCGACCCGACGCTCATAACCGAATTAACGCAATTGATTTATTTTCCTGAAATATCATAACGCATAAAAGGAGCCGAGACAAAGTCCCAGCTCCTTCATTTTACTTTATTCAATACTATGCTTGCGAATTAGTATCATCCTGCGATGATGGTGTGGCACTTTCAGCATTTGGTAAACCAGTGGCTGAAGTTGCGACATCACTGTCGGTAGCTGATTCAGTGGCTGAATTAGCTGTTGAATTGACACTACTGTCAGCACTAACTTCTGAACTAGCATCCGATTCACTTGGGAAACTTGGTTCAGCAACACTCACATTAGTCGTAGTGTCAGCTGAGTCTGCTTGCTTATCATCCGCACTTTGGTTTTGCGCGTGCTTTTCAGCTTCGCGACGTTCCAATTCACGTTTGGATTCTTCGAAGGTAGCTGCTTTCTCACTTGGGAATTCATTACTATCCTTTTCAGGCATCTTACCAGTCTTAAACAGACTGAGAATTTGCTTTTCATCCAATGTTTCGTACTTCAATAAGGCTTCCGCAATTAACTTATGCTGTTCACGGTGTGATTCGATAATATCCGTAGCAGTTTGATGCGCTTCTTGGCTCAAACGCCGGACTTCATCATCGATCAATTGTGCCGTATGTTGTGAAAAGGCACTCGCACCCATACCCTGTTGGTAAGCTGCTTGTTGGTTGGCATTTTCTAACTCAACAGGACCAAGCTTTTCACTCATCCCATATTGAGTAACCATTGCCCGAGCAATTTGCGTTGCCTGTTCAAAGTCATTAGAAGCACCTGATGATTGCGCCCCAAAGATAATTTCTTCAGCAGCACGACCACCCATTAAACCAGCCATTTGTTCCTTCGCATCACGTTTCGACATCAACATCTGATCTTCACGTGGTAACATGATGGCATAACCGCCAGCACGACCCCGTGGCACGATCGTTACTTTATGAACGACCCGTGCATCATTCAAGACCAATCCAACAATCGTATGACCAGCTTCGTGATAAGCCACGGTTTCCCGTTCATGCTTATTCACAACGCGATCATGCTTAGCAGGTCCGGCAATGACCCGATCTTCTGCTTCATCGAGATCCGCAGCGTCAACTTGCTTCTTATTACGACGGGCAGCTAACAAGGCCGCTTCGTTCAATAAGTTTTCCAAATCGGCACCCACGAATCCAGGTGTTTGCTTGGCAATTTCCTTCAAATCAACGTCAGCTGCTAATGGCTTATTCTTAGCATGGACTTTTAAGATGGCTTCCCGACCCTTGACGTCTGGACGACCAACTAAGATCTTCCGGTCGAAACGACCTGGACGAAGTAAGGCAGGATCAAGTACATCAGAACGGTTTGTCGCCGCCATGACGATGACACCTTCATTACCTGTAAAACCATCCATTTCAACTAACAATTGGTTCAGGGTTTGTTCACGTTCATCATGACCGCCGCCCATACCATTGCCACGTTGCCGACCAACCGCATCAATTTCATCAATAAAGATGATAGATGGGGCGTTCTTCTTAGCTTGTTCGAATAAGTCCCGAACCCGGCTAGCACCAACCCCGACGAACATTTCGACGAAGTCAGAACCAGAGATTGAGAAGAATGGGACACCAGCTTCACCGGCAACCGCTTTAGCAAGCAACGTTTTACCAGTACCAGGAGGCCCCTCGAGGAGTACCCCAGATGGGATCCGTGCACCTAAGGACACGAACTTCCGCGGATCTTTCAAGAATTCGACAACTTCGACCAATTCTTGCTTTTCTTCTTCTTCACCGGCAACATCTGAGAAACGAACCTTATTTTGCTTACTATCAGCTGGTTTTGCTTTGGTCTTACCAAAGTTCATAACCCGGTTGTTCCCGCCGCCTTGTCCTGCTTGTCCCATCATCATATAGAAGAGGAATAACATCAGGATGACTGGCGCGATGTACATTAATAACGTGACCCAGATGCCGCTAGATTCTTCGGCCTTAGCCGTAACCTTGACGTCATGCTTAGCCGCCAACTTAGAAACTTGGTCAACCGTGGAGTTGTTTTCCAACATCGTTGTTGAAAATGACGTCGTCTTTGTAGATGCGCTCTTGATACCAAGGGCGTTTGCAGAAGAAGTCGTCCGTGCTTTCCGGTATGAACCAGTTACCTTGTAGACGCCGCCACTAGGCTGGATACTAACGTTTTTAACGTTATTCTTATCTAATTGTTTGACAAATTCGCTATAACGAATATTTTGCGTTTGTGAGCCGGAATTACCGCCAAAGAAAAAGTAGATAATTCCCATCAAGCTCAGAAACATCAAAATGTAAAATAAGCTATTACGAAAGAGTCCATTGCGTCGATTGTTCATATGTGCCTCCTTCATCGAAACTTTTATATACAGTACTTCGATAGTCTAAATAATAGCACATTTGACTATCATTGACCAATTATTTATGCTCGTAAATCGCAGGTTTTAAAATCCCAACGTACGGCAAGTTCCGATAGCGTTCTGCATAGTCAAGACCGTAACCGACCACAAACTCATTCGGTACTTCAAAACCAATATAATCTGCCTTAATATCAACGAGTCGACCAGCTGGTTTATCCAATAACGTGCAGACCTTAACTGAGTTCACATCGCGCCGCTTCAACAAATCGATCAAGAACTTCAACGTCCGCCCGGTATCAATGATGTCTTCAATGACTAACACATCACGACCCGTCACATCAGCATCTAAGTCCTTCGTTAGTTGAACCTCACCACTAGAGATCGTTTCATTACCGTAACTTGATAAATTAATAAAATCAAGATCCGCGTAAATATCCATTTCACGAATAATGTCCGTGGTAAATAAAACGGCACCCTTGAGTACGCAAATAATTAATGGGTTCTTACCAGCATATGCAGTTGTGAGTTCTTTTCCTAATTTTTGTGCAACCTGATGGATATCCTCGCGACTATAAAGTACTCGTTCAATGTCGTTGTTCATCGTTTCAGATGTACTCCTTTCAACTCTCGTGTTTTAAGGCTAAAAATACTGTCTGGGTACCAGTCGTACGATAGCTAAACTTATGACCGACCACCCACAGAACGTTCCCTTGAGCATTCACTAACACTTGCACCTGTTCACGCCGTTCAGCCGGAACTTTTCGATCAATCAGCAGTCGACGTACCAGCTGATGACCACCGCCCTTGAGAACGATTCGATCACCAGCTTGCCACGGCCGCCACACTAGCGGCCAATCGGCTTCTGTTAACCAAAATGGCTGACTGACAACATTTGGCACCCGCGTAAAGATTCCCACCGTTTGGGTTGCAGTAATTTTCTGCCATTGGTTTAAGTCTACCATAATTTTTTCACGGGGCATTAACTTTTTACCCCTTTTTTTTATTGGCAAAGCTTCAATGATACCAGCGTTACGGTACAACTCCCAGGCCGCGTTTACCGTTAATCTACTCGTGGCAGGCCGCGTCCGTTGTCCCCACGAGACCAGCGGTTGTAACTTCGACTCGGTGAATAGTTGTTGCGTCTGCTGCTCGAGCCACGTCGCAAAAACGGCTAACTGCCACTGGCTCGGGAGTGCGCCCCACTGATCAACAACCAACGCCCCTGTGGCCGTTACGACCTGCGACAGTAATACCGTGACCATTTGCTTTTTAGCCATCAACAGCGTTGTCAACTGTTGCTGGTAATCGGCCACATGCTTTAATAACTGGGGATTAACCGTCATAAGTTCTGGCACGACACGGTGCCGAATCCGATTACGGGTCAAGGCCACATCTTGATTAGTAACGTCTTCAAAATAAACGACATGCTGCTCAGCAGCATAGTTTCGTAGCTGATCTTTCGACCACGTCAACAACGGCCGAATTAATCGGCCCGTTGCAAAGGGCCGACTAGTTGCGATTCCTGTCAATTGTGAGATGTCGCCACCACGCGCAAGCTTCATCAGATACGTTTCGACTTGATCATTGGCGTGGTGCGCAGTCAAAACTGCCGTTGCACGATTTTCCCGCATCACCTTAGCAAAAACATGGTACCGAAACTGACGCCCAGCTGCTTCAATACCACTCTTGGGATGTGCCGCGGGTAGCCAATCGGCCATGACTAGCTTCAAGTTTTGCTGCTGGCAATATTGTCGCAAGTAGTCCGCTTCCATTTGACTTTGTTCGCGTAAATGATGATTAACATGAGCCACCACTACCCGTGGCCGTTCCGCTGCTGGCAATCGTTGCAACAAATGCAACAATACCATTGAATCGACCCCAGTCGACACCGCTACCACCACTGTTTGCTGTGGTGATAACAGTTTGGCTGCAGCTAATTGCCGATTGAACTTTTGAATTGGTGTCATCTTAACCTCCCATCTAACTTCATTATAAATACATTGGATTTATTTATTGTTAAAACTTGCCGATTAGTTGGCTGGTCGTTTGTCACCTATTTGAACATTATTCCGACTGGATAGCATAAGATGAACTAGCCAAGCAAGTTTACGGTAACTCACACCGTTTCCAACGTGTCTCGCTGACTGACCTTGAACAATCGGCAATTTTCAATAAAAAAAGCACGGTCGTGACTCTAAATAGCCGCACCGTGCTTCAAAATTTAACTAGATTAATGGCAAGTCACTAAGTTTAGCTACGACGACCACCACGGCCACCACGCTTACCTTCAGTATTACGCTTTAAGGTTGCTAGCCGATCCTCGCTATCTTTTAAGAAGCCAGACATCAATGAATCAAAGTCCTGCTTCTTAGGTTCATGTTGTCGTGATTGGTAACGACCGCCGCCATTTCCCCCACGACTATGGAAATTATTTGACCGATCGTGATGATTGCCATTGCTTTGACGTTCACCATGACCATGGTTGTTACCTTGATGATTGTTTGGCCGGTTGCCACCCTGATGGTTGCCATGATGTTCATGTTCACCTTGAGGTTTGTCAACCGCTTTACGGATTGACAAGCCAATCTTACCGTCATCACCAACGGATAACACTTTGACTGTAACATCGTCGCCCACGCTCAAGACATCATGAATGTCCTTTACAAAGCCATCGGAAACCTCACTGATGTGTACTAGCCCCGTTTGATTATTACCCAAGTTTACAAATGCACCAAAATTAGTAATCCCAGATACCTTACCAGTGACTTTTGTACCTACTTCAATTGCCATAAAAAAAGTTGTTCCTCCTATGAAATAATGGTTTTAGTATAGCATACTTTGTGAAACGTTGAGTTATACATTTAAGCAATTAATAAAAAGTGGTCTACTCATATAAAGCAGACCACAACCCCGATTAGTTGGCAGTTACATCGGCAGCATTATCATTTGGTAAGCTGTAGACCGTTTCGCCACTCTTCGTATAATCATACTTTGAACGTAATAACTTTTGTAAGTAATCCTTATTATTCAACTGTTTGATCTGACTCTCAAGTTGATTATTTTTTTGCTGCACCTTTTTTAATTTAACTTGACTGGTCGCAACTTGACGGTTTACCTGGTGCAGATTGGACCGCGTATTAATCAACTGAAAACCAAAGAATAGTATCAATGCTCCGAACACCGCAACAATCAAAATAAACCGTCGCCGCCGTACTTGTGCAACACGCTGGGCTTGCCCATGCTCGTCGGTGGCAACTTGACGAATATAATCATTATCTAACTGCTTGATTTTGTTACGTGACCCGTTCGTCATGTTGGTCCAGTCCTTTCAAATTGGGTTGCCTAAATTATAACAACTTCATCGGCCGGTGTAAACGACATCATGCTGATTAAGTCAACGTTTACGACCATTTCGATGAACGGATACACCGACCTAATCACTAAATGGTTGGCGATAATCCGTTTTGTAGTCTTCGCTGATGATGTCATACATCAGCTCGGCATCATTTTTCTTAGTTGTTTCCAATAACTGCGTCACTTTGACTGTTAATGTCTTATTTCCAAAACTAATAATTAGTTCATCATCAACGCTAACATTACTGGAAGATTTCGCTACCTTACCGTTAATTTGAATCCGCCCCTTATCGGCGATTTCTTTAGCAACAGAGCGCCGCTTGATGATTCGTGAAACCTTTAAAAACTTATCTAAACGCATACTCATGAATGATGTTCCTTTCCTTTTGCAACGGCCTTAATTAGCCGCTTTCCATATGGCAACACTAACCACTCGCGAATCGTGAATAATCGGGCATAGACGGCCCCGGCAACAAACACCAGCACACCGATTAGCACCCCAATCACCGTTATAATTCCAGCCATTCCACGCGTATTCGCTAGTATCGGACCTACTAAGGCGGTGATTTGATGACAACTAAGGATCACCACGATACCCATTACGGCACTTAATGCGAGCAATTTTATCAAATAACCACTCTCTAATAGCACCTGCTGCAAGTCTTCCGGCGAACCTAACCACATGACCGCAAACATCACGGCCAAGCTCAATACGGTCACCGCACTGGCACCGTTGATGCCATAGTGGACCACGAAGATGTAATTAGCCAGCACTTTTGTCGCTAATCCAGCAATGATGCCAATGATCATGGCCGTATATTCGTTCAAACTCTGTAACACACTTGTATACGTCGTAATCAACGCTGCAAATAAAATACTAATAATATAGATTCGCAATGCCGTTGTTCCTTCTAATGAACCAAATAACAAGCGATTGATTTGTGGCATCAACGCAACTAGACCGACCGTCGCTGCCATTGATAATGCTAAACTAACGTGAACCATCGCCTGTGTCTGGCGCTTGAATTCAATCGGTTGACGCTTGGCTAACGCATCCGTCAAAGCAGGCAATAACGTTGCTGAAAAGGCCGTCGCCACCACCAACCCTAACTGAACCAAAGGTTGACCACGATCGTAGACCCCTTTTAGTGCCTTGGCTACTTCTGGTAACTGACCTTGATGCACCAAGCCCCGCATAACCGTAAATGAATCCACTAATTGCAGTAAGATAACAACAGCGGCGACAAGACACAGCGTCCCACCTTCAATTACAAATCTTTTGGTTAATTTGCGATAACTAGGTAACGGGTGGGTCGGTGCGGGTGCGGGCGCCAATAAATAGCGTAGACCAAAAACAGTAAAAATCAGTGATGAACAGATTGCAGCTAGTGGCGCTGAACTCATTGCCCACGTTCCCATCCGATAATTATCCCAACCGAGACGGACACTGAAATATGCAGCCATGATGATAATTGCGACCCGTACGACCTGTTCGATCAGTTGGGACACTGCGGTCGGTCCCATCAAAAATTTTCCTTGATAGTAACCACGGCCGGTTGCTAACCATGGCATAAAGACAAACATCCAAGCCACGGCACTAATGATTGGTGCTAGATTAACGTCACCCATGTGGGCCGCAATCCACGTTGCACCAAGCTGCAAGCCGAAAAAGACGACCAACGATAATCCGGATAAGATATGAAACGCCCGCCGTGCAATCAGCGACTTACTCGTTTCGTCTGGCTGTTCTGCCACTAACTTAGAAATAAAATTTGGAAATCCATTTAATGCAAAGGTCATGCCAATGCCGTACAGCGGATAAATCTGCTGATAAACGTAAAATCCCGTATTACCAACCATGTTCTGTAAGGGAATCCGGTATACCGCGCTTAAAATCTTAGCGACTAATGATGATATCGATAAAATTAACGCACCTTTGAACACGGTGTTCAAGTGATCCTTTGGCATAACAAATCCCTTCTACCGAGCAACTCGGTGTCTCATACTAATTCATTTGAGCCGTGCCCTGACTAGCCAGGACAACGCCCCATCAGACGATAATTCCTGCTATTTGCCATTGGTTCCACTCGATAGCGCTTAACCCACCCCGTGCAACCATGCTTCATAACAACAACTACCGAGCTAAGACGCACTAGCGACATCGTCTTCGGCTAAGATCAAACTCAGTTGTTCGACAAACTGTGTTAGTTGCGCCAGCCACTCATCCTGTTGCATCTTTGGCTGAATGACTAATTTAACCTTCATTTTATCATCATCAATTCCAACTGTCGCTTTTAATTTTGTTTTTGCCAAGGCCTTAAAAATATCTTTAGTATCTAGCTTAGCCGTCCCTTGTTTGGATAACGTTAGGTGTAGCTCACTATCGTCACGCTGAATCTTCTCAATCAGCGCGTCATCCGCCAATAACTTCAGCTTACCTACTGCTAATAGTCCAGCGACTTCTACCGGATAATCACCAAACCGATCCATTAAATCATCCTGAACTTCCATGTACTGATCATTATTCTCCAGCTGGCGAATCCGTTTATAAATTTCGATCTTTTGCCGTTCATCTTCAATATAGCTGGTCGGCAAGTAGGCTTCGATTCCAAGTTCGACCGTGGCATCGGTCTTAACTTTAGCCGCCTGACCACGCTTCTTCGCCACTGCTTCTGACAACATCTGGGTATAGAGGTCATAACCAACTGAGTCAATAAAGCCGTGCTGTTGCTTGCCTAACAAGTTACCAGCACCCCGAATCGACAAGTCGCGCATCGCGATTTTAAAGCCAGATCCAAGTTCCGTAAAGTCCTTGATGGCCTGTAACCGTTTCTCACCAACTTCTGTCAAAACTTTATTTTGCTGATAAGTAAAGTAAGCATAGGCGACCCGACTACTCCGACCAATCCGGCCACGCAACTGGTATAGCTGTGACAGTCCCATCCGGTCAGCATTTTCCACAAATAAGGTGTTGACGTTTGGAATATCAACCCCGGTCTCAATGATCGTCGTTGTCACTAACACATCGTACTCACCCCGAATGAAATCGTAGAGAATCCCTTCGAGTTGTGACTCAGGCATCTGACCATCAATATGGGCCACCGCCGCGTCGGGAACCAAGTCTTTGATCTGTGCAACGACTTTATCAATATCATGAACCCGGTTATGCAAATAAAAGACCTGCCCATTACGTTGCATTTCTCGTTCAATTCCCTCTTTAATGACGCCAAAATTCTGTTCCATGACGTACGTTTGGATCGGATAACGGTTCGTTGGCGGCGTCTCAATCACTGATAAGTCCCGTACACCGAGCATCGACATGTGTAATGTTCGCGGAATCGGCGTTGCCGTTAACGTCAAGACATCCACACTAGCCTTCAAGGCCTTCAGTCGTTCCTTGTGCTTGACCCCAAACCGTTGTTCCTCATCAATAATGAGCAGGCCCAGATCAGCAAACGCGACGTCCTTAGACAGTAAGCGGTGCGTACCAACCACGATGTCAATTTCACCACTCTTTAACTGTTGGACCGTCTCTTTCATTTCCTTAGTTGTTCTGAATCGTGACAGCATGCCAACGTTAATCGGGTAGCCTTCAAACCGATTCAGCATCGTTTCATAATGTTGCTGAGCTAAAATGGTCGTTGGCACTAGAAAGGCCACTTGTTTGCCGGCCTCAATCGCCTTAAACGCGGCCCGCAACGCGACTTCCGTCTTCCCATAACCAACATCGCCGACCAATAGGCGGTCCATCGGTTTCGGTCGTTCCATATCATGCTTGATTTCATTAATACTACGAATTTGATCCGGCGTCTCTGGGTACGGAAAATCGTTATCGAAATCATCTTGATAACTATCGTCCGGTGGAAAGGCGTAACCTTTCTCCGCCTCTCGCTTGGCATACAGGTCGACTAGTTCATCCGCGATATCTTCAATTTTCGCCGCGACTTTGCGCTTCGCTTTCGTCCATTCGGTACCACCCAACTTATTGATGCGTGGCGTCTTTGATTCTGACGAAACGTACTTTTGAACTAGGTTTAACTGGGTCACGGGAATAAAGATCTTCGCATTATTTTGATACGCAATCGTAATGTAGTCTTGATGGACACCATCAACTTCCAGCGTCTCCATACCAACGTACTTTCCGATCCCGTGATTGACGTGCACGACGTAATCGCCGGGTTTGAGATCCGTATAGCTCTTCAACCGTTCGGCATTAGCCAAGGTCTGACGACGTGGACGCTTCTTAGCCACCTTCTTGAACATTTCTTGCTCGGTTACGATGACTAATTTACCATCCGGAAACTCAAATCCATTTTGCAAGCTACCTTGCACGATTTGAACCGCCCCCGGTTGTAAATTAGTGGCCTTGGTCATGACCGCTTCGATTTCAAAATCATCAAGTGTATCACTGACCTTTGTCAGACGCTCAGCCTCTGATACCATCAAGACCACCGTCTGTTTAAGCTTATGCCACCGATCCAGTTCGGTCTTCAACGCTGGGAGCTGCCCAAAGAATTCCTGCATCGGGCGTGTGCGCACGTTAGTTACTTGCGCTAGTTTGACGTTGCCGATGCCCTTTTGAAACAGCGAAATCAAGAGTTGTGCATGTTGGTCATCCCGGAGCAAATCCCGAATATCATTGCCGTAACTCGCAGTTGCCAGCACCCGGTGATGTGCCAATTGGTCCGTAACCCAGTCAGCTTCTTGCGTTAATAACTGCTGCTCACTATCAAGCAAACGCGAATATTCTTCGAAGATAACGAGCCCGTCAGCGGCCACATAGTCAAAAATACTCGTTTTCCGGTCGTATAAATAATCGCCATATAATAATAAATCGTTTCCGATAATTCCTTTTTCCATGTCAGCTAAAGGTTGTGCTAAATTATCGGCCAAAGTCTGGCGTTCGGCTGGCTTGAGTTTCTTATTTTCAGCCGCAATCGCCGTTTTAAGACGCTGTGCCCCGGCCTGCAGCATAGCTGATGTTAGGATAAAGTCGGTAGCTGGTAAAATCGTATACTCATCCAAGTTTTCCACCGAACGTTGCGTTTCCGGGTCAAAATACTTCAGTGTATCAACTTCAGTATCAAAGAAGTCCAGTCGTAAAGGGTAGTCCGCATCTAACGGGTAAATATCCACGATTGAACCCCGTACCGCAAAATCTCCTGGGCGTGCGACTAACTTTTCCTTAACGTAACCCATGTCGTGTAGTTGCCGCTGCAAGTCTTCCAAATCAATATCTTGACCAACGGCTACCGGTAACGTGGCTGCTTGAAATTGTGCGACGGGCGGCAAGAACCGCCGGGCACCTGCAACCGAGGTCACGACCACTGCCGGACTGTCACGCAATAAGGCGTTTAAAGCCTGGACCCGTTGCGCTCGTGACTCTGGTGAACTTGTCGCAACCTCCGTCGCAATCATTTCTTCAGCTGGGAATAAAAAAACTTGGTCTTCATCTAAGAGACTCGTTAAATCATCCACTAGCTGACTCGCGTGAAAACCGTTATCGGTCACGATCAGTAATGAATGCGTTAATTGGTGAAATAGCGCGCTTAAATAAACCGTTCGTGCCGAACCGTTCAACCCGGTGATTAGTTGCCGACTACGCGGGCTGATACCTGCTAAAATTGTTTGAAAGTCGGGCGTTTGCTCAACAATCGTTTCAATATCCATTCTGTCGTTTCCTCCCGGGCTAGTTATATTGATTCATAACTGCCGCAAAATCATCATTTGCTAACCAAGCTTCGACCGCCGCTAGCGCCGTAATCTTAGCATCGTCAAACTTCGCCACTTCGGCTGGCGTAAATTTCCCCAACACGTAATCAACAACACTCATCTTCTGAGGATGGTCAATACCAACTTTAACGCGCTTGAAGTGCTGATCACCAACATGACTAATAATGCTCTTGATGCCATTATGACCACCCGCCGATCCCTTTTGTTTGAGGCGTACTTTTCCTAGTGGTAAATCTAAATCATCATGTATAACGAGCAAATCAGCAGGATCAACATTGTAATAGCTCATCAACGGTCCCACCGCTCGTCCAGAATCATTCATATAAGTGGCGGGTTTCACCAGTAAAATCTTCTCACCGTCTTGAAAAGCCGTTGCCACCTGTGCTTCAAATTTACTCGTTTGAAACGTAACGTTTAGTTTGCTAGCTAATTCGTCCACAATCATAAAACCAACATTATGACGTGTCTGGGCATATTGCCGCCCAATGTTGCCTAACCCAACGATCATTTTCATAATTTTATCTTCTCCTATTACTTTGCATACCAAAACAGGCCGAACCGGTAATCGACCCGATTCGGCAACTCTGAGTAACGATACCACCTAAGTCGTATTGGCACCACTACTCACACCGTGACCGACGCGCCCGCCAGTCAAGTGTTCAAAAGTTAGCGTTTATTAAGTGCGATAAGTATACCACAAAGGGCCTATTGACGCCCGCCAAAGGGTTTTGCGGACATTGTTAATAATTGTATTAAAAGCATGCTCAATCTAACACTTATTTTGCACAAACATGGTATACTTTAACCGTAAAAACTAAATTTTCACTACGAGAGGATGACTTATTTTGTCAAGCATGCCAAATCATCAAAAAGTTGTGTTAGTCGGCGACGGCGCTGTTGGTTCTAGTTACGCTTTTGCCATGGCACAACAAGGAATTGCTGAAGAATTTGTAATTGTCGATGTTGTTAAAGATCGGACAAAGGGTGACGCCCTTGATCTTGAAGACGCCCAAGCATTCACCGCTCCCAAGAAGATTTACTCAGGCGAATATTCAGATTGTAAGGACGCTGACTTAGTTGTTATTACAGCCGGTGCGCCTCAAAAGCCTGGTGAATCACGTTTAGACTTAGTTAACAAGAACTTAAATATCCTATCATCCATTGTCAAACCAGTTGTTGACTCCGGCTTTGACGGCATCTTCTTAGTTGCTGCTAACCCTGTTGACATCTTAACTTACGCTACTTGGAAATTCTCAGGTTTCCCAAAGGATCGTGTCATTGGTTCAGGGACTTCCTTAGACTCTTCACGTTTACGCGTTGCGTTAGGCAAACAATTCAATGTTGATCCTCGTTCCGTTGATGCTTACATCATGGGTGAACACGGTGATTCTGAATTTGCTGCTTACTCAACTGCAACCATCGGGACACGTCCAGTTCGCGATGTCGCTAAGGAACAAGGCGTTTCTGACGAAGATTTAGCCAAGTTAGAAGATGGTGTTCGTAACAAAGCTTACGACATCATCAACTTGAAGGGTGCCACGTTCTACGGTATCGGGACTGCTTTAATGCGGATTTCCAAAGCCATTTTACGTGATGAAAATGCCGTTTTACCAGTAGGTGCCTACATGGACGGCCAATACGGCTTAAACGACATTTATATCGGGACTCCGGCTGTGATTGGTGGAACTGGTTTGAAACAAATCATCGAATCACCACTTTCAGCTGACGAACTCAAGAAGATGCAAGATTCCGCCGCAACTTTGAAAAAAGTGCTTAACGACGGTTTAGCTGAATTAGAAAATAAATAATCATTTCATACGATTAAGTGTATGATGAACGCTCGTCTATAGCAGACGGGCGTTTTTTTGTTTGCTTGAGGGTACCTTAGCGATTCATTAAAGCGCAACACGCACTAAAGGCTATTTTTAAAACTTTCTTATCACGATTACCGGCCTTGAAGTTTGCACTCATCTCACTTCTGTTATAAGGTGAGAATATTACGAATATATGGAGGACCAACTTAATTATGAAACATAAACGTGGACTTATGATTGGGGGCAGTATCCTCGGTCTCCTCGTCATCGGATATGTTGCCACGAGCTTAATCTGGCAACATCAACAAACGTTCCTCAGTAATACGTCGGTCGCTGGTGTTGACGTCAGTGGTAAAACCGCCGCTCAAGCAGCACCGAAAGTTAATCGCGCTTTAGAACATCGCACTTATCGAATTATTGAAAACGGCCAAACAAAGTACTCATTTACCAGCAAATCAGCCGGTATTACAATCAATACTAAAAAAGATTTAACCAAATTAGTGACCAAACAAAACTACTGGCGTTGGCCCCTTGCACTATTGCAATCGGCTCAGGCTGATGATAGCTCAGCGGTTGGACAACTAACCATCAATCACACTGATTTGAAAACCCTACTACAAAAAATCACCACGACTGCCAATCAAACCAAACGAACAAAAACTGAAAACGCCAAGTTAGTTTATCAACATAACCAAGTTGAGATTAAGAAAGAAGTTCAAGGAACCGAATTAGATCAAGCTAAACTTAAGACGGTCGTCACCAAAGCAATTAGTAATGGTGACAGTCATATCACCCTTAAAGACGCCTACGTCACTCCGACCGTTACCAGCACGAGTGCTAGTTTAAAGACGGCCAAAGTAAAATCAGCGAAATACGCTACCGAAAAGGCCACCTATAATATCAACGGTCATAAATTCACGATTCCTCACGACCTAATTCTCAGTTGGATTAAAGTCGATAAGCAAGGCAAAGTGAGTTTAGACCAAAACGCTGTTCTGACTTACGTGAAGCAATTGAATGATAAGTATCATACCTATCATACGACGCGTCAGTTCAAGAGTACGGCGCGTGGGACCGTATCCGTCAGCGGTGGGTTTTATGGCTGGACCATTAAGACCGAAGCAGAGGCCAAAGCCCTTGCTACTGAAATTTTGAAAGGCAAGGACTTTACCCGCTCACCAATCACCAGTGGTTCCGGATATAACAACAAGGGCACCGACATCGGCAACACCTACGTCGAAGTTGATAAAGAAAATCAGCATATGTACGTCTACGTTGATGGGAAGCTCAAAGTTTCAACGGACATCGTTACTGGAAAGCCCGGTAAACACGCTACAACAACGGGTGTTTGGTACATCTGGAATAAGGAAAAGAACGCGACCCTTAAAGGTGATAATGACGATGGCTCAAGTTATTCCCAACCAGTTTCTTATTGGATGCCGTTCGATGACACTGGCGAAGGAATTCACGATTCTTCATGGCAAACTCAATATGGTGGTACTTGGTACAAGAAGCACGGCTCGCATGGTTGTGTGAACACCCCACCTTCTGTCATGAAAAAAGTTTTTGCTGCCGTGCCAGTCGGAACACCAGTCATTGTTTTCTAATTTAAATCTAATTTAACCAAGCCGGTCTGAATGTTATCAGGCCGGCTTTTTCATCCCTTTTAGCCGTCGTTTGATGTCATAATGATACGTGTAAGCGGTCGTTTTATGGTATTATTTATTAAAACAAACTAATAAATCTGGGGGACCAACTGCTATGCTATTAAAAACACTCGTAAAGCCTAAAGAACGCCTCGTCACCATTACGGCGGACGCGACCTTAGAGGACGCCTTAAAAGTCTTGGAGGATTCCGGCTTCCGCTGTATTCCAATCTTAGATGAAACCGGTCATATCTTCCGCGGCAACATCTATAAGATGCACATCTATCGGCACAAGTCACGGGGCGGCGACATGTCGCTTCCCGTGACGACCCTGCTTAAAAATGCCACGAAAACGATTCAAGTCGACTCCGCCTTCTACAACATCTTCTTCTCCATCAAAGATTTGCCATACATTGCGGTGCTCGATGAACACGGCTATTTCTATGGCATTCTCACTCATACGCGTCTGCTCGACATGCTCTCACAATCTTGGAACGTTAATGTTGGTAGCTATGTTTTAACAGTTGTCTCCGTTGGTGAACGTGGTGATCTTGCAGCCATGGCTAAGATTATCACGAAATATACTTCAATCGCCGGCTGCCTGACCTTAGACGTCCAAAACGGGACACTCGGTTATCGGACGCTCTTTACCTTGCCAGAAAATGTCGACAGTGAAAAGCTCAAACGAATTATCGACAACTTGAATCGCAAACAATTTAAAGTCATCGAAGTGGAAGATTTACAAGCTGAATAATCACAGTTGCCCCAAGGTTACCTTGGGGCTTTTTTAATGAGATGAATTTTCAGATCAAAAGCGACCAGCTTAAGACTGCTGAAAACAGTTCGAATTAGCGTAAACCTGTCTGACTGAAGCGTCCTACCACCGACTTACAGGCATTTTTGTCAATTGTCGGAACGTGGTGGGCGCAGATTTGAGTCAAAATATCGCGTCTCAAATGCTGGCCGTTCACTCCCTAATGCCATATTGACGAAACGTGTTCGGGTCAGCTGTGTTCCAGCAATTGGCACCCAGCTCCGGAAGTCTTAGTAGAACACACACTGGAATCTTGATGAAGCATTAAATTATCGCTGACTAATTTCAAACTATTTAAATCTACCTGCTAATTTTAACGACCAATATCATTTATCTAAAATCGTTTGACAAACATAATAGTCAATGATAAAGTAGTCAACATTAAATAAAGATTAGAAAATAATTAAACGCGACGATTAGGAAAGTAGCACTTAAGCAATTGTTCAGAGAGGTTCCGGTTGGTGAAAGGAATTCATATTGCTATCTTGTGAAAATCCCCTAATCACGGTAAGTGCGATCATTATTTGTGAGTACTTAATGGCAGCATCCATTATCATGCTAGCGCATCGTCACTTAACTTACCGTGCGTGAAGTGAGGCCAGTTTACTGGCAAATAATAGGTGGTACCGCGGAAACGCCCTATATCAATCAACTACTTGATTGGTATAGGGCGTTTTTATTGTCTAATCGAAGGAGGAATTTCTATGTTAACAGGAACTCATTTAATACAGCTAAAAAATGGTTTTCATTTATTTACTCGGACAGTTGGTCACGGGCCAGTCAAAGTATTATGCGTTCACGGTGGCCCTGGTAGTAATCATACTGAATTTGAAAACTTTGCCACTGAGCTAGGTGAAGAAAATTTTCAAATCAGCATGTATGATCAATTAGGCTCCTTTTACTCAGATCAACCTGACTTTTCAAGGCCTGAAAATCAACAGTTCTTGTCTTTGGATTATTATTTGTCTGAATTAGAAGAAGTCCGCCAGCAGCTCGGACTCGAAGACTTTTACTTACTTGGTCACTCGTGGGGGGGCTTATTGGCTCAAGAATATGCTCTGAAATATGGTCAGCACCTCAAAGGCTTAATTATCATGAGTATGATTGATAACATCGCTGAATACACACCACACGTCAATAAATTGCGCGAACAAACGTTAATAGCGAGCCAAGTTAGCTATATGCAAGATATTGAAAACGCGGAGGCCTTTGATGATCCAGAATACAAAAGCCTTGTCACGACTCTCAACCGGCACTTCGTTTGTCGTCATCCGGAAAATGCGCCTCGTCAATTAGTCTCAACACTAGCTACCCCTGTTTATAATTATTTTCAGGGCAATAACGAATTCGTGATGGTTGGGGCATTAAATGGCTGGGATCAACGTGCAAACCTCCATAAAATCATGACACCTACTTTACTCACTTTTGGGGAATACGACACGATGCCGCTATCAGTTGCCCGGCGTATGCAGCGAACTCTTCCAAAGGCACGGTTAACTTTAACGCCAGATGGTGGTCATTGTCATAGTGTAGATAATCCCACCGCTTTCTTCCATAGCTTGAGACGCTATCTCACCGATGTCGAAACCAATCAATTTACAGCATATTAATTGAGGAGGAACGCTAATGTTGATGAAAAAATTGACAACTATTAGTTGCCTTTTACTAGTACTAAGTAGTCTAACCGCTTGTGGGCAAGCACATGCCAATGTCACAACCACCAGGAAAACCCTGCATTTGATGCAGGATAGTGAATTAACCTCATTGGATACCTCAAATACAGCCACACTTACACAATGGAACGTCTTACAACAATCCATGGAAGGCCTCTATCGCATGAACGCTCAGAATAAAGTGGTCGGTGCAATGGCCACTAAAGTCGTTAAACCAACAAATCATGGCAAAACCTACACCTTTCACTTACGACGAAATGCAAAGTGGAGTAATGGTCACACCGTCACTGCCAAAGATTTCGTAACAGCTTGGCAACGCTCTGTCAGTGCCACTTCTACCTCTGGTTATAGTTACATATACGAAGGTATCAAAAACGCTGCTCAAATTTCAGCCGGACATAAATCTGTTAAATCATTGGGCGTTACTGCAGTGAATAAGCACACTTTAAAAGTTACGCTCAGCCACGCCATGCCATACTTGAGTAAGATGCTCACCATGCCCGCTTTCTTTCCCCAGGATCATCAAGTGGTGTCCAAATACGGGAAAGATTACGGAACTACTAGTACAAAAATGGCCTACAATGGCCCGTTCGCCGTTAAAGGTTGGAACGGGACTAATGATTCTTGGAATTTGTTAAAAAATACATACTATTACGATAAAAGTGACATCAAGTTAAATAAAATAACAATGCAAGTTGTCAAAGACTCCACAACTGCCCATAATCTCTTCTCACAAAATAAATTAGATGACGCTACTGTCACCGGCGTCACCGCGCAGGGTGTTCAAAATGACTCGCATCTAAAACACGTCAGTAAAGCTGGCACTTATTATTTACGTCTCAACATGCAAAAAAATCGGGCTTTAAACAATCAATATTTACGTCAAGCCTTGAATCTTGTGCTTAATAAAAAAACACTCACCAAAAATATTTTGAGTGATGGTTCAACACCTGCTTACAATTATGTCACACCAGGTTTAACCACCGATCCCACTACGGGCAAGGATTTTGGTACTGAAACTCAAAGCACCTACCGACACAATGTTGCTAAAGCACAAGTATTATGGAATAAGGGTCTCAAGCAACTTGACCGTTCTTCTGTAACATTAAAGCTAGTTAGTGATGACACGACGGTCGCTAAGAATATTGACCAGTTTGTTCAAGCCGCTGTAGCACAAAACCTGAAACATGCCAAAATGTCAGTTTCAGCGATACCTTCAAAGGCCTCCGGCGAAGCAGTTACTAACGGAAATTACGATTTGACTTATACACTCTGGCTAGCAGACTACGCGGACCCGATTTCCTTTTTCGACATTCTGACAAAGAACAATCCGCAAAACTACGGGCACTATGATGACACTGTTTTCAATCAACAAATCACCGCTGCACACAACCAGAACGCAACTAACACACAATCATACTGGCAAAATATGAGAACTGCCGCCAAACGTCTCAACCAAACAGCAGCAGTCGTACCGCTTTACAACATGACTGAAAGTCACCTTGTAAATTCTAATTTAAATGGTGTCAGCTATCATGCGGTTGGCGAAAACGATTATACGCGTGCTTACTTCAAATAATTGTCTGGGTTCTGAAATGAACACCAGTCATTATGCACTATATCTGCCCATAATGAACTCTCATCGCCAACTTCACTATGAGTCGATTAGATTATTTTGTTCAACTGACATCGTAATGACTCGACAAAAAAACCATTATTTCAATGACTCATCCTTCATCGAAATAACGGTTTTTAGTCTGATTTGTAAAAATCACACCCTACTGAATCCGGTCACTAAAGTGCAAGACCCGATCCAAGCTGTACATAATTGGCGCGGTGATACTCATGATAATCAACTCTGATAAAGCAGTTGTTAGATACGTCGGCCAGAAAGCGACGCCGCTACTCATCATGGTAATCATCAGTGCGATCATAAACATCGAAACGGTGAATAGCGCGATATTCAGTAACATCCGTTGCCAAACCGTCTTCAATTTAGGGGCCAACCACGTCAATACCAGCAGGGCTAATAATGATTGGCCGCCACCAAAGAGAACGTTGAAGAGACTCGCACCGGGACCAAAAGCGTCAAACAAAATAACGCCAGCAACAATTCCCCAAATATACTTGCGATTGAACACGGCTAAGTGGTTCAACCCTTCAGAAACGCGGAATTGAATTGCGCCCGATGCTAAGCTAAAAGCTGCGGGGCCTAGGCATAGTACAACATACATTGCAGCGACTAGGGCGTTGATAATCCATGGTCGAATTTTTGATTGTGTCATTCGCTTAATTCCTCCTAGTTTTTTTAACGTGGGATGGTTACGAACCACGTATTGATTGAAACAAAGCGAATATAATCGTAGCACGCTCTAGTAGTTCCCGCAAGCTTGCTAATTGAAAATGCTGGTAGGAATAAATAAGTTACCTAATGTAGCCGCCATTACCGCCTTAATTGCTGGCATCCGGTTGCCGGCCTCTTCAAAGACGACCGCCTGCTTACTCTGGAAGACATCATCCGTAATTTCAAACGCCGTCATTCCGTACTGTTCGCCTAATTTGGCTCCCAGCTGCGTCTTTAGATCGTGTAGTGCTGGTAAGCAATGCATGACAATCGTCGATGACTTGCCAGTAGCTGCGAGTAACGCAGTATTAATTTGAAACGGCAATAGTTGCTTGATCCGCTCACCATAGTCGACCTGCTCGCCCATTGAGACCCAGACATCCGTATAAAGCGCATCAGCCTGAGTAACGGCTTGTTGCGGATCAGCCGTAATCACGACCGTGCTCCCAGCTGCCTGCGCATACTGTTGGGCCAACGCGACCACTGCTGGGGCTGGCTGTAACGCTACCGGGGCCCCGATAGCGATATTGATGCCGAGCATCGCTCCCGCCACAAGTAAACTATTAGCCATATTATTGCGACCATCACCAACGTACGCTAACGTCAACCCTTTTAAATGACCAAAATGTTCCTTTAATGTTAAAAAATCCGCTAAAATCTGCGTCGGGTGCCACTCATCGGTCAATCCGTTCCAGACTGGTACACCACTATAGGTCGCTAAGTCTTCGACCGTGCTTTGTTTAAAGCCCCGAAATTCAATACCATCATACATGGACCCCAGTACTTTCGCCGTATCAACAACTGACTCCTTCGTCCCGAATTGGATGTCGTCCTTACCCAAAAACTCTGGATTCGCGCCCAGATCATTAGCCGCCACAGTAAACGCAGAACGTGTCCGTGTCGACATTTTTTCAAACAGCAACGCAATATTTTTTCCTTGTAAATAAGGGTGTGGGATATGGTGTGCTTTAAGGGTCTTCAAGTGACTAGCAAAGTCAATTAAGTAAGCTAATTCTGTTGGTGTATAGTCGATTTCCTTCAAGAATGACCGACCTTCAAATTGATTATTCATTCGTCGTGACCTCCGTTGTCAAAGTTGTCAGTACCTTTGCAATCAAGGCAATCCCAGCTAATAAATCGGCCGGTTGCATCACAATTGGGGGTAACAAACGTAACGTATTATCGCCAGCTGATAACGTCAATAAGCCTTCTACTTGTAGCCGGGTGATGACTTGATTAACCGGGATTTGTTCATCTAAGTGGATTCCAATCATTAGGCCCTTCCCCGTGATTTGTTTCACTACCGGTATCGGTTCGACTTGAGTCGCTAGGGATTGCCAGACAAGTTTGGCATGGGCTCGAACCGTCGTTAACAGCGCCGGTGTTAATTGGGTCAAGACACGTTTTGCCGCCGCCATAGCAACAGCATTACCGGCGAACGTCGAGCCATGGCTGCCCGGACCAAAGGCAGTGGCTAATTGCCGCCGACCAACCATTGCCCCCACTGGCAAGCCATTCGCTAAGCCCTTGGCGACCGTGTAGATATCAGGATCCAGGCCGTAACCTTCATAGGCCATCCGGTAACCAGTCCGACCGATTCCCGTCTGCACCTCATCAATAATCAACAAAACACCCGTTGCTTGGCATTTCGCATTAACCGCTTGTAACCAAGCTGTTTGTCCCGCAAAGACGCCGCCTTCACCTTGAACGACTTCTAAAATAACGGCCGCCAACTCTGGTGTGATTTTGTCCAAAGCCGCGTCGTCATTATAGGTTGCAAACGTGATGCCAGGCACTAATGGCGCATAGCCAGCCTGAATATGAGGATTGCCCGTCATCGACATAGCGCCATAGGTTCGACCGTGAAATGAATGCTGAAAAGCTAAGATGCCGGTTTTACCTGTGTACTTCCGTGCGAGTTTTAATGCAGCTTCATTAGCTTCGGTTCCGGAATTTGCAAAGTATACGAGTCGCTCTTCACCATTCGCTAATAGGCCGGCAACGGCATCTTGTAATTCATTTTCGTATAAATTCGACGTATGCCAGATATGCGTCAACTGCTGGGTGACGGCCGCCTGAATTTGTGGTTGGTGATACCCAAAGTTGCAGACCCCGATTCCCGCCGTAAAATCTAAATACGTCTTGCCATGATTATCAGTCAGATGAACGCCCTGACCATCCGTAATGGCAAATGGAAAACGTTGATAGGTTGGAAACACGTGTTGCATGGTCATACGGCCACCTCCTGAATAATTGCGGTTCCTGGTTGATCGATTGCATTCGTAATAATAGCCTGCTTGACTCCCGTCTGAATCGCGGCAATTGCAGCTTGAACTTTGGGTTGCATTCCCGCGGTGATCACAGCTGTTCGAATCAATTGCTGAGCTTGTTGTGGCGATAGTGATGTCATCACATTACCGTGATGTATAATTCCCGGGACATCGGTTAGCAAAACCAATTTTTCAGCATGTAGTTGTTGGGCTAGCACGGTCGCTGCCATATCCGCATTGACATTGAGCCATTGTCCCGTCTCGGTTAAGGCTAAAGGGGCCAAAATACCGATATGATGAGCCAACAATTGCATTAATTGCACTTGATTGACAGCGGTGAGCCGGCCGACATACCCTAGCTGTCGATAATCAATCAATTCACCAGTTAGTAACTGATTATCCGCCGCATTGAGCCCCAACACAGGTAGGTGATGTTGCGTTAATTTTGCAAGTAAGGCTGGTTGCGCATCTCCTAGCAGGGCCAACTTGGTGAGCACTAAGGTCGCCGCATCCGTCACCCGCAACCCGTTCACCTTATGCACGGGCAAAGCAAGCTGAGTCGTCAGTCGATTGATCATTGGCCCCCCACCGTGTACGATCAGAATCTGATAATGCTGTTGGTACCACTGTGCGATTTGGTCAAAGAAAGTGGTGCTCAATTGGCTAATCGCCTGGCCCCCAATCTTAATTACAATTAATTTTGTCATTTTCACCACCTCCGTTTAAGTATGATAGCTCGCGTTAATTTTGACGTAATTGTAAGTCAAGTCACAACCCCAAGCCTGACCACTTGCTGTACCGTGATGTAAATCAACATCGATCATAATCTGGTTATCACGTAAGGTCGCCTGCACCGCTGCCATATCAAAGTCAACGGCCAGACTTTGTTGAACAAGTAAAACGCCGTTCATTTCAATATCGACCGTCGCCACATCGATGTCTGCATCAGTGGCGCCAATCGTGCTAATGATTCGCCCCCAATTCGGGTCTTCACCGAAAACGGCCGCCTTAACGAGGTTAGAGCCAACAATTGCTTTGGCGATTTGCTGACCGTCAAACGTTGTAGCGGCGTGGACCACATTACATTCGACTAACTTGGTCGCACCCTCACCGTCAGCAGCAATTTGCTTGGCAAGTTGGCCTAAGACATAGTGCAACGCCTGATTAAAAATATCATAGTCGGTGGTACCCGCTTGTAAACTCGGATTATCTGCCAGACCATTCGCCAACGTGACCACCATGTCATTAGTAGACGTGTCACCGTCAACAGTAATTTGATTGAATGTCTGATCAACGTTAGTACTTAGCATGTCCTGTAAAACTGGCCCGTCTATTTGGGCATCGGTGGTGACAAAACCAAGCATGGTTGCCATCTTGGGATGAATCATTCCAGAACCTTTGGCAAAACCGGTCAAGGTAACTAACTGGCCGCTGAGTTCACACTGCACACAGACGGTTTTTGGATGCTGGTCTGTCGTTAACACGGCGTAGGTCACCGCGTCACTCTTCGTTGGTGTCAATTGCGGCAAGCCGTTTTTGATTTTATCCATGGGTAACTGAGCACCAATCAGCCCAGTCGAAGCAACGCCAATCAAGTTCGGCGCCACGTTTAGTTTATTCGCTAACCAGGCTTGTTCTTGCAGCGCATTCTGCCACCCCTGCTCGCCAGTACAAGAATTGGCGATTGCACTATTCAGCAGCAGTCCCTGTAATTGGTGGCCCTGGTCGATTATCTGTTTAGTTAACTTAGTTGGTGCTGCCTGAAACTGATTCGTCGTATAAGTTCCAGCCGCACTGGCAGGCACTTTTGAAAATAGCCAACCAAAATCTTTTTTATGACGACGAAGACCAATATGAATGCCATCACTGTAAAAACCTGCCGGCCACTGAAAGGCAACCGTTTCAAACTTCGTATTCGTTAAAACTTGCATCTGCATAACTTCCTCTCTTATTGCACCTTATCAGGGAAATACAGGTAACGTCGGTAATCCGGCCGTAACCGCGAAATCAAAATAGCGATTAAAATTCTGAACGGCCTGCCCCGCAGCACCTTTCATCAAATTGTCAATGACGCTCACAACCACGATGGTGTTCGTGACCGGATTATAATCAACGCCTAACGCACAGTTATTAGACCCAACAACGTCCTTGAGCGTCGGCATCCCCGTTGGTAGCACTTGCACGAACGGCTGCTCATGATAGGTCGCGGTAAAAGCAGCGCGGACCTGCGTCGTTGTCAATGCTGACTTCGCTTTGGCATAAATCGTCGTCATAATCCCACGCGTTACTGGAATCAAAGTGGTAGTAAATTCAATCGCAGAAATCGCGGACCACCACTGCTGTAACTGTTGCATCATTTCAGGGATATGTTGATGTTGATTCAACTTATATAAACTCAAATTATCATTCACAGCGACGTAATGACTCGCAGCTGTCGCTCGTTTGCCAGCACCAGATAAGCCGGACTTAGCATCCACAACAATCGAAGTCGGTTCGACCAACTGCTGCTGAGCAAGTGGCGCTAGTCCTAATAACGTAGCAGTCGCATAGCAGCCGGGATTCGCAATGTAGGTGGACAACGGCGCCGGCATATCAGCTAAGCCGTAGCTCGCCTGCGCCAAAGCGGTCGCCGCTGCTGGATCACGTTGGTACCACCGCTGATATTGCTCTGGATCATGCAAGCGGAAGTCACCAGATAAATCGATGACTGGAAAATGAGCAGCGATGAATGGTAATGCCAATTGTCGCGTGATACCCGCTGATGTCGCAAAGAACACAATCGCGTTATCGCGCATGATTGCCGTCGCATCGAATGGTCGAATAACCGCCGTTTCTTTCTGGTACATGGCTGCCACCGTCTTTAATGCCACCGTAGTTGCTCCCACGTGCCCGTATAATTGGATGCGATCGATCTCGGGATGTTGTTTCAAGAGCCGGTACAACACCATGCCACTGTACCCCGTAACGCCAACTAGCGCGACTTGCATATAATCACCTCAAATATTCAAAAATAGTGTATTAGCTGCATGTTCATGCAGAAAGTATGATTCACACTATATTCTCATCGCTTTTAAATTGCAAGCTTTATTGAAAAAATATTCATTTTTATTCTATTAATTGCATATTTTTAGCTTTATTCAGTGTTTTATGCATTTAACATGTATTTTTAATTGACATCCACAATAAAATGATGTTTACTTATCCCATTAACCAAAATGAAATTTTAACCAAATTATCAGAAAGGGTGCGATTGGGATGAACAAATACTTAACTTTAGCAGATGGCACACAGTGGATTGGAACGGCAATTGGGGATTGCCAGCTAGAGGCTGCGGGGCGCATCGTCTTCAATACGGGAATGACGGGTTATCAGGAAACATTGACTGATCCATCCTACCTAAATCAAATGATTGCCTTCACTTACCCATTAATTGGTAATTATGGTATCGATCCGACCGTGGCCCAGGCACCAACGATTGGCGCACAAGCCATCATCGTTCACGAGCTGGCCACTTTTAATGATCACTATACTAGTCGCCAATCACTGGCAAGTTTTCTGACAATCCACCATGTAGCCGGCATTGAAGGCGTCGATACTCGTGACCTAACGATTCACATTCGCCAAACGGGAGCCCAGATGGCAATCTTGAGCAATCATCCCATCACTGATTTTGAAGCGCAACTCGCCACATTCGCACCCCAAGTACTAACGGCTACCCCCCTCCCAGTAGCGACGACCACCATCCGTCCACGCGTCGCGATTCTCAACTTTGGTGAAAAAGCAGCTATCACCGCTGAATTGCAAGCCCGGGGCGCGGACGTTGTTGTCCTTCCACCTACAGCTAGTCTCAAGGCCGTGGCCGCGTATCACCCTGACGGAATTTTGTTATCCAACGGTCCCGGTGATCCGACTGACTATCACACTTACTTAGCGACCATTCGCCAACTCGCACAACGTTATCCGCTGGCTGGCATTTGCCTTGGTCATCAGTTGATTGCACTCGCCTATGGTGCTCGGACTTACCAGCTTTCCTTTGGTCACCACGGGCTAAACCATCCGGTACAAGCCTGCGCTGACGGTCGTATTATCATGACTTCGCAAAATCATGATTACGCCGTCGATCCGGCATCGATCAAGGGCACCCCGCTGATCGTCACGCACACTGAATTAAATGACGGCAGCATCGAAGGCTTGCGCCTACCGCACCAGGCCGTAATGTCGGTGCAATTCCATCCCGAAGCACACCCGGGGCCCCAGGAAGCTGGGCAATTTTTCGATGATTTCTTACTAACAATTCAAAAGGAGGCGGTTGTTAATGCCTAAAAACAATGCCATTCATTCGATTGCTGTCATCGGTTCTGGTCCAATCAAAATCGGTCAAGCCGCTGAGTTCGACTATGCCGGTACTCAGGCTTGTCTAAGCCTTAAAGCGGCCGGCTATCATGTCATTTTGATCAATTCAAACCCAGCAACCATCATGACTGACACGGCCACCGCCGACGAAGTCTACTTAGAACCTCTGACTTTGACCAGTGTCACTAAAATTCTGCGGGCCGCCCACCCTGATGCTTTGCTCCCGACACTTGGTGGACAAACCGGATTGAACCTAGCGATGGCGTTAGATCAGGCTGGCGTTCTTAATGAGTTGAAGATCCAACTGCTAGGGACTTCCCTAGCCACCATCAATCAAGCTGAAGACCGGGCAGCATTTAAAACACTTATGAAGCGGCTCCATCAACCGATTCCAGCAAGTACCACTGTTCACCACGTGACCAGTGCATTGTCGTTTGCTGAAAAAATCGGTTATCCGGTCATTGTTCGTCCAGCCTTTACACTCGGGGGTTCAGGTGGCGGCATTGCCAATAATGCCGCCGAATTGACCCAAACGTTACAGCGGGGGTTGACCATGTCCCCCGTCACCGAGTGCTTGATTGAACAAAGTATCGCCGGCTTCAAAGAAATTGAATTCGAAGTCATGCGTGATAATCAGGGTACCAAGATCATCGTCTGTTCCATGGAAAACTTCGATCCGGTCGGTATTCACACTGGCGATTCTATCGTGTATGCCCCCGTTCAGACTTTGACTGACACTGAATATCAGCAGCTACGAACGGCGGCTTTGACGATTGTGGAAGCCCTCGACATTAGAGGTGGGTGCAACGTTCAACTCGCTCAAGATCCGAATAGTCGTCAGTACTACGTCATCGAAGTGAACCCGCGGGTCAGTCGTTCATCGGCGCTAGCTTCTAAAGCGACGGGATATCCAATTGCCAAAATTGCAGCCGATATCGCAATTGGTCTAAATTTATCTGAGATCAAGAATCCAGTCACGCAGACAACCTACGCGGCCTTTGAACCAGCTTTAGACTATGTGGTTGCCAAAATCCCCCGGTTTGCGTTTGACAAGTTTCCAACGGCCGACGCTCACTTGGGAACACAGATGAAAGCCACGGGGGAGGTCATGGCGATTGGGTCAACCTTGGAGGAAGCCACGCTCAAGGCGATTGCTTCGCTTGAAATCGATCCCAAGACCCAAGCGTCCTTGACCCCTGACCACCACGTCACCACGACTGAATATATCGACCAATTGACCCACCCGACAGATCAGCGGCTCTTCTATCTATTGGCGGCGCTGCAAGCGGGTTGGCCGTTAGCAAAATTAGCGACGCTAACGCAAATCACGCCATTTTTCTTGAGTAAGTTACAGCACATCGCCCAACTCATCCGGAATATCAAGCAAGTGCCGACGTCCCAACACCTCTTATCGGCGAAAAAGTACGGTGTGAGTCTGGCGACCATGGCGCATTATGCCCAAACTTCGGTAGCGACCATTGCTGCCATGACTGCTGATTTACCCTTCGTTTATAAAATGGTCGATACGTGTGCTGGTGAATTTGCCAGTGTTACACCATATTTTTACAGCACTGCTTTTGGACAAACTAACGAGAGTCACCCACTAGGACACAGTATTTTAGTACTCGGATCAGGCCCCATTCGAATCGGACAAGGCATCGAATTCGACTACACCACCGTTCACTGTGTCAAGGCCATTCAACAAGCTGGCTACCATGCAATCATCGTCAATAACAACCCCGAGACGGTCTCCACCGACTTTTCTACCTCGGATAAGCTTTATTTCGAGCCACTAACAATCGAACGTTTGATGCCAATCATTGCGTTGGAGCAACCCGCGGGCGTCATCGTTCAATTTGGGGGCCAAACTGCGATCAACCTTGCCTATCAGCTCACTAAATTAGGAGTCACCGTCCTAGGAACCAGTGTGTCCGCTACCGATTTGACCGAAGACCGGCAATCTTTTGCGGACTGTTTACGTCTACTAAAGATTGCCCAAGCCGCTGGAACGACCGTAACTGAGTTATCCGGTGCCCGTCAAGCAGCTCACGCAATCGGTTACCCCTTACTCGTACGGCCAAGCTTTGTACTCGGCGGCCGGGCCATGGCAATCGTTCATAACGATCATGAGCTCACGCCAGTTATTAAATCAGCGGTGGCAGCTGGCCATGGTGCGCCTATCTTAATGGACCAATACTTGGCGGGAACCGAGTGTGAAGTTGACGTTCTCTCCGACGGAACGTCGTGCTTCATTCCAGGAATCATGGAACATATTGAAGGTGCTGGCGTTCATTCTGGCGATTCCATTACAGTCTATCCACCACAGCACCTCAGCCCTGCTGTTCAAGATAAGATCGTCACCATTGCCACCAAATTAGCACAACACCTCCACTGTGTCGGTATGATGAACATTCAGTTCGTCGTCACCGATGATGTCTACGTAATCGACGTTAATCCGCGGGCAAGTCGAACAGTTCCTTACATGAGCAAGGTTACTCACTTGCCACTGGCACAATTGGCAACCCGGCTAATTCTCGGTCAAAGTTTAGCAACCCTTGGCCTAGTCCCCGGACTCTTGACACCCGCTCCACAACAAATTGCTATAAAGGCCCCAGTCTTCTCTTTCAATAAATTGCCACAATCACCAGTCGTTTTAAGTCCTGAGATGAAATCAACTGGTGAGACTCTTGGTATCGGCCCGACTTTCACGACCGCTTGGCATGCCGCCATGGCTGATAGTTATCACTTAGAGACTTGGCAAACCGTGGATGGTCTCATCACCGATATTGCCACTGTGGCGCAACCCGCGGTCCAGGAACTGTTCGCGGCTAACCACCTCACCGTCACAACAATCGCTAACACGACTGATTGGCCTGCAAAGACTAAAGCAGTGGGTTTCACGCTTAATGACCAACCTGATAATCCCGTGGCTATCGCTGCATTGAATCATGGACAACCATTGATTACGGCGATTGATACGCTTAAGACCCTATTGGCCAGTACGACAACGATGGTAAGCGAATAAGCCTGCTTCTTCGTACTTAGTCCAACTAACGAAGTCTCCTGGATGGCCATATCAAGCTCACCACCATGCGATCCTGTTTTTTCACAGCAAAAATGCTTATCAAGACTGGTATCTCGCCAATCATCTTGATAAGCATTTTTTAGTCATCACCCAGCAACCTGTCCATCATGAGCGCCAAAGTTTAATTTATCTTGAATCCGATGCCGAAATTCAGCAAAATCGACACTCAACCGTGACCGTGGATGTGGTAATGGATTTGTCACAATTTCTTTGATTCTCCCAGGACGAGGCGTCATCACAATAATTCGGTCGCTCAAGTAGACTGCCTCATCGATATCATGAGTAACTAAAATCATCGTCGTCTGTGTCTGCTGCCAAACCTGTTCGATGACATTCTGAATATCCGCACGTGTAAACGCATCAAGAGCCCCCATCGGCTCATCCAAAAGTAGGAGCTGCGGGTTCATGATAATTGACCGCGCGAGGGCAGCTCGTTGGGCCATCCCACCAGAAACCTGATGCGGATAAGCATTTTCAAAGCCTTTTAGCCCCATCAATTCAATATAATGGTCGACCAATTGGTGGTCATAATGCCGACCACGCGTCACTTTCAGGCCGACACTAATATTCTCCTTGATTGTTGACCATGGAAAAAGGCTGCCATGTTGGAAAACATAACCGCGAGAATTATCTGGTCGCTTAATCTGCTGATTATCGATCGTTAGCTGACCGCTAGCGGGATGGTCTAATCCAGAAATCAGGCGTAGTAACGTGGTCTTACCACAACCAGACGGCCCAATGATTGCTACGAACTCACCCGGATTGACGGTGAAATCAATATCATCTAGCACGTCGATCTGATGACCATCATTGTCTTGAAGCCGCTGATTAACATGTTGAACTGCAAGTAATCCCATCTTATAAGCTCCTTTCTAGTGAGCACCATCACGCCAACGTAGGCAGTAATCTTGAATTTTGGTAAACACCGCAAATAACACTGAAAACAGAATCGCCATAATCACAATTGCCGCATAGACTTGTGTATAATTCCCGGTACCCTTTGCCCAGTTGATAAACCAGCCCAGTCCGACCTTAGCACCAATCATCTCGGAAATTACCAGCATTGTAAACGACAATCCCATTGCCGTATAAACGCCAGTAAAGATACTTGGCAACGCTCCGGGAAGGACGATTTTGCGGATAATCTGCCACTCACTAAATCCTAAGGTCTTTGCTGATTCGAAGTATTCCTTGCTAATCCCTTGAACGCCACCAATCGTCATGAAGGCCACTGGAAACCAAACCGAGAAGGCAATCAAGAAGACTTCGGCCATGTAACTAGTCGGAAAGATGACCATCGTCAGCGGCATCCATGCAGCCGCAGGGATAATCCCGATGACCTTCAAGTAGGGGAATGCCCAGTAGTTAAACTCACGATAGCGTCCCATGCCCAAACCAAGTAAGATTCCAAGAATGGTCCCAATCACAAAACTAATCAACCAAAGCGCTAATGATGACAACGTCGAAGCCCAGAGCAAGCCGGCATTTTCGCGCATCTGGTCCAAGATTTGTGCAAAGCTCACGAAGAAAGGCTGTTCTAGAACGGCAAACTTTTCGGTCAGAAGATCCTGCACGATCAGCAAGCCAACTAACGAAACGTTCAACTGGGCAAAATGTCCATTATACCGGCGAATTCGACCATTTGTAACTGCGCCAATCAGCGTAACAATCAATAAATAAGCAAAGTACCCACCTAAAAACCAATGATACGTCTGATTATTAACGGTTTCCTGTGATACAACCAATTGGTTTTCAAAATACGCAATTGCTAATACGACTAAACTAACAATGTTCCAGGTTAAGTGCCAGGGCTTCCAATAACGGCCAGTTGTCTTAGCTGCCTGCACAGCTTTTTTTCGACTCAATTGGACTGCTGTTATTTGCATACTATTCTACCTCCTTGAACTTAGTTCTTAGATAAATCTGGATACCAATAAGCTTGCTTCAACAATTGCTTGTTATTCGTATTCTTCTTCAAATATCCTGCTTGCTTCAATTGCTTGATATAATAACTTAAATCTTCTTTACCTGTCTTAAGATTTAGTTCAAAATGTTCATCTTTCAAGATCTGGGTCACATTCTTCACATTGATAAACTTCGTCTTGGAGACATACCCCTTATTTAATTCAATCTTTGCTGTCTCTTCAGGATGGTTATTGATCCAAGCAGCGGCTTGTTTGTATGAACGGACAATGGCCTTAGCCTTCGCTGGATTCTCTTTGACTAACTTGCTCGAAACGTACAAGTAACAGCAAGCACCCTTTGATTTCATTCCCATTGCAGCCATCTTAGCATTGCCACTATTGTTATTATTATCAATAATGGTCTTAAACCCAGATTCCTTTTGTGCTTGGTAAGCATACGGATCGACCGTCCCAATTGCATCGACCTGCCCTTTTTCAGCCGCCTTTGCCAATAAATCAGTGCTGTAAACCTTCCACGTTACTCCCGTCTTCGGATCAATACCCGCATGTTGAAGTGCAATGGACGTCACGTATTGTGGTGTTGAACCCTGAGCCGGAATCCCAATCGTCTTGCCTTTTAAGTCCTTAACACTCTTAATGCTTGAGTTTTTCGGAACCAGCAACTTGATACAGCCTTGGTGGATTCCACCAACAGCTTTGATTTGCGCCCCGTTTTGAATCGCAGGTAAGTATTGAAAATCACCATTTTGCGCGTCATATTTGCCACTCGCAAAACCCGCTTCTAGGTCACTGATATCCCGCGGGTTCGCTACTAGTTTGGCCTTGATACCATTTTTCTTAAAGAACCCCTTCTCATACGCGATATAATTTGGCGCATTACAAATAGAACCGTCCTTAGCTGGTATCGTTACTTCACCATACTTATAGGTTTTAGATGTATCCTTACTACTAGCACTGCTACTGCCGCAGCCAGCTAATACTGTTCCCAGTGCAATAAAACTTAATAATCCAAAAATAATTTCCTTTTTTCGCATACGCGAAGCCTCCCCAAAAATATATAATAAAAAATCGCCCCACTGTCGTTATGACAGAAGGACGATGACTCGTGTTACCACCTTTAATTCGACTATTTTTCGCAAAATAGTCCTCAGCAGGTACGTCAATCTCACTGAATTGAGATACCTTTGTCCGTTTATCGGGGACCACCGTCAGCGCTTAATCATTCGGCACTGAATGCTCCAAGACCATTTTCAACCATGCGGGAATACCGGCTTGCACCTGACCCGGCTCTCTGAAAAACCCACGATTGATTTACTTATCTCATCACCGCATTTGAATAATTAGAATATAATTAGATTATAGTTCTAAGTTCACACTTGTCAACACAAAATTTAATGTTTCTAATTTTTGATTTGAATTCAGTCGTTCTTTTATCGCTGTCAAATCAACGTTTTGCGTCCAGTATCAGCTATTGAAATTAGTTTTGAGTTATCAGTTGCTCAAGCAAAAATTAAAATTAGATGAGTTGTTAAGCAAGCCGACAGTTAGTTTTCTATTTTTCAGCACTTGTTCGTCCTATTCCGGATTTCGGGGCTAGTTGCCAATTGCTGGAACGTAGCCGACGTGAAGCGCCTTACAATTAGATGTCGTAGAGCGTGTTTACACTACGCTGAACTTTTTCAAGCAAATCTAAGCTGGCTGATTCTGACCCCCAGAAATCTGCATGGCATTACTGTCTTTCAGTGATCGGTAACGCCGGGATCTCGTTGAATAGAATTGGAACGGTTTCAAGAGTCACCTCGGAGAATTCTAGGCCGAACCATTTGGCAGGCGTTGTCGCGTATTTTTTAATCATTAATTTCGTCTCGATCACTAATCGATCCAAGCGGGATAACCGACTACCATTTTCTAACTTCTCCTCGATGATAACGAAGCGGAAGTCACCGACATCGCGGCCAGAAGTGACTGAATATGTCTGCTTTTGCGCCGCTAAACGTCCCGTAGCCATTAAGTCGCGGACAATCGTCCGTAAATAGCGGTTAATATCTTGGCGGACACGAAAGCCCAGGTATAACTTAACAGTTACCAAATAGTCCGTTGCTAACGTGTCGACAGTATACTCCGCGGTATACGGTTCATCCGTGATTGTCACATTAACAAACCAGTAGACGTCGGCACGTTTCGGCCACTTGTCTAAAATCGAATATAATACCTTTCGCTCCACTTGGTCGCCATCCATTCGGCTTGTTAGGAAGACCACGTTCGTCTGGAACTTGTCCACCGTCTGATCGTTACGTAACTTAGCAAGCTGGTCCTGATATTGTCGTAAACTAAGCGGGTGGTTATGTTGTCTGACAATTTGTTCGCCACGATACCACACAGCCATCACTAGGAAAATTAGTAAAGCAAGTCCGACCGCTACGTAGCCGCCGTGCCAGAACTTGGCTGCGCTGGCAATCAGGAAAATTACTTCGATGGTCGCGAAGAAACCGGTCAGTAGTCCCGCACCGATTAATGGTAAGCGCTTTTGCCGTAAAAACGCGTAGATCAAAGTGGTCGTCATCAGCATTGTCAGTGTGATGGCTAACCCGTATGCAGCTTCCATTCTTTCACTAGTTTGAAAGAAAATCACCAGCATACTCGTCACGCCCCACAGCCCCCAGTTAACGACCGGTAAATACATTTGGCCCACTGCTTTACCGGGGTAAGTAGTCAGTAATCGGGGGAATAGTTTCAGTCGAATCGCTTCACTAACTAACGTAAACGACCCACTGATCAGCGACTGTGACGCGATAATGGCCGCGAGCGTCGCAAAAATCACTGCCGCCATCGTCAGGCTAGCAGGTAACATTGCAAAAAAGGGATTCACATGGCCCTGAATCGCTTGGCCGGGACCTAAAATCCATGCGGCCTGACCGAAATAGCTGAGTAGTAGACAAACTTTGACATACGGCCAGCTCAACCGAATATTCGTTTTGCCGACGTGCCCAAGGTCACTGTATAGGGCCTCAGCACCGGTCGTTGCCAGAAAGACGCTCCCTAGAATCAAGATTCCCACTTTGTTCGCCGGGCTGATCAAGAGTAACCACGCATAATAGGGATTCAGTGCACGCAGGATCGTCCAATCCTTCACCAGATTAACGAAGCCACTGACTCCCAAAAACGTGAACCAGCCCAACATGATGGGACCGAATAACTTACCAATCGTGTTCGTTCCAAAACGTTGTAGCATAAATAATAGGGTGATAATTCCAAGTGTAATCAGTATAATCGTATTTTGGCCGGCACCAAACAGTTGAACATATGCTGGTACATCGCGTAAGCCTTCAATGGCAGTCGTAACTGTCACTGCGGGGGTTAGCGCCCCATCCGCCAGTAACGCAGCCCCACCAATCATGGCCGGAATGACTAACCAGCGCGCACGATGACGCACCAATGCGAATAGTGAAAAGATACCGCCTTCGCCATGATTATCCGCGTTTAACGCAATCAGAACGTACTTAACGGTCGTGAGCAACGTCATTGTCCAAAAAACTAGCGAGACGGCCCCCAACATAAACTTCTCATCAACGGCCTGCATCCCACCTTGACCGGTAATGATGGCCTTCATCACGTATAACGGACTGGTTCCAATATCACCATATACGACGCCCATCGCGACTAACAATCCTGCCACCCGATGCTTATTGAACTGAGCCTGTTTACTCATTATGCCCCCATCCTTTCACCGATATTCACGATTTACAGCCAATCGTCCCTCGTTATAATGGGTTCAACTAGCTTACCTAATCGTCATCAGAAAGACAATCATAATGCACAATAACGTTAGCTCATCACTAAATGCTCCAACAGGCCCTGTAACATTTACCGATAGCCAATTTAGAAACTAAAAGCGGGTTTCAATCCAGTCATTAACTGAATTGAAACCCGCTGATTATCCATACTCGGTCATCGCACCGAAATAGTTCAATTATGTAAATAATTAATCCCCATCGATTGACTATGATTGAAACGTGCGTTGTGGCCGACGTCGTGTTCGATCAGCTAACCCAATACTAATCTGTAACGCATTATCAACTCGGCGCATCGTCTGATCATCCAAATGAGTGACGCGATCTTTAAGCCGTTGCTTATCAATCGTTCGTATCTGCTCCAACAACACAACCGAATTTTTTTCAATCCCCGTATGGGCAGCGTTGATGTTAACATGTGTTGGCATCTTCGCTTTTTGAACCTTAGCAGTGATTGCCGCGACAATCACTGTGGGACTGTAATGGTTACCGACATTATTTTGCACGATTAGTACTGGACGCATGCCTCCTTGTTCGGAGCCTACGACTGGTGATAAATCTGCATAAAAGATGTCACCACGCTTAATGTCAGCTGCAGCCATCGCCTCATCTCCCTTTATTCGATACCCAATGTATCTGATAGTACCCCAATATAACCATCTTGCTACTCATAATAGCATGAACCATTCACTTTTAGCAACCGTTTACCAATTTAATCCAAAGAACTAATCGCTAAGCACCGTTAAAACTAATACTTCAGACCGATTAATTAAGACTGCCCAATGATGATTTCATCAATGTTTAAAAATAAACGAACTTATAATTAGATGCCGATAAATCACTCGAATCACTGAAATAAACTTAACAGCCCTCATCAATAAAATAGGAGACTCTAAAAAATGAGCGCCAGAATTTCTCTGGCACTCATTTTATTGGCTTAATCTCAATAACCAACCATGTAACCATAGCCTGTACGAGACAATCTTCGCAAACCTATCGTCTGATAAAACTTAATCTATATAAACTCTCGGCACTCGTGGTGCTAACCCACAAGCAATCTCATAATGAATTGTCCCACAATAGTCAGCAATATCTTGCAACGAAATGGTACGAGCACCGTCCGTGCCAACCAAAGTTACCTTAGCTCCAACCGGTACTTCATGTGGCAGACGAACCATCAGCTGGTCCATGCAGACCCGTCCGACGATTTCGCAAAACTCACCATCAACAAGTACATGGAAGCCTTGTAATCGGCGTTCATAGCCGTCCGCATACCCAATCGGCACCGTGCCAATCCATTCATCCTGTGCGGCCGTATACGTGGCACCATAGCTGACCGATTTGCCCCGAGCCAAGCGTTTAACAAACGTCAAGCGTGCCGTTAGCGACAACGCGGGTTGCAAGGGGTATGGTGCGCTGAGTTCGCGACCAGAAGGATTTAGACCATAGAGTGCAACCCCAAAGCGCACCATGTTGCCATTGCAAGCTTGATGCCAGAGACTGGTGGCCGAATTGGACACGTGGACATAGCGTGGTAGCTCATCCACCACTGCAATCAAGTGTTTCCAATTATTTAATTGATGAGTAAAATACGTATCATCTGCCTGGTCAGCCGTTGCAAAATGCGTAAAAATCCCTTCAAAGTCAAATGGTGACTGCGGTTGACGCAAAGTCGTAACCGCCGTTGCCAATTCTTCGGGCGTCTGAAACCCGATTCGTCCCATACCCGTATCTAATGCAAGATGAACGTGAAGTGGTGTCGTCACTTGGTTAGCCGCTAAAATTGCTGCGGCCGTAGTCAGCCAATCTTGCGTTCCAACAGCTAGTGAAATATCCTTTTCAGCTACCAGCGGGGCGTATTCCGGTTCCGTAATTCCAAGTACTAGGATGGGTTCCGCAAAGCCAGCGGCCCGCAACGCTAATGCCTCATCCAGGATTGCAACACAAAAGCCGGTCGCCCCGGCTTCTTTGGCAGCCTGAGCAACTTGGATAATTCCATGTCCATAACCATTCGCTTTAACGACTGCCCATAACTCGGTCAACTCATCCTTTTGCGCCATTTCATTACTAATATTTGTCTTAATTGCCTGCAAGTCGACTGTGACTTGTGTGTGGCGGTGCTCCCCAATTACAACCATCACAAATTGCCTCTTTCCAATATAACTTGTGTCATTACTAACGTATCCGTGTGTGAAATTGAAATCCACGCTGGACCATCAAACGGGTGGCGCGTAACTTCCGGTTTACCCTGGGCGTTGTCTAAAATTTCGATATCTTGAAATCCAACTGCCGCACCAATTCCCGTGCCATATGCCTTACTATATGCTTCCTTAGCTGAAAAACGCCCTGCCATAAACTCGATCTGGCGTTTAACCGGGTAACGTGAAAACACCGCCAACTCAGCCGGTGTTAAGATCTTTTCAGGCAATCTCAGTCCCTTCGCTAGAATCGCTTCAATCCGACTAAGCTCAGTTAAATCAATGCCGGTACCATAAATCACGCTGTGACCCCCTCTATCTCATTATTATCACGTCAACTTAGGCTGATGTTTCCAATTTACCACAGCTACCGCCGCGATAAAAGGGCCCATACACGCAATCTTTTCATGTCAGCATGAATTATTGTTAAAACGTTCCAAACGCGTCAAGTCAAAGTCGGCCAGCTTAGACCGCTGGAAAAAAGTCGAGTGAGTGTAAACATGTTTTGTTAGCGCGTCCTAACACCGACCTCCAGGCATTTCGGCCAATTGCTGGAACGCGGTGGACACAGATTTAAGCCGAAGACCACGTCTTAAATACTGGTCTTCCACTAACCAAGCAAAGGACGCTTGCTAAGTGGAATTTCACCGCTGAGCATTGGCCGAAACGCCTTCCAGTCGGGACAGTGTTCGAGTGGCGGACATGTGTGTACCCAACTTTTAGTAAATTCGTCATTGTTTTTCATAAACCATAATTTTGTCAATCAACTGTCAGACAGAAAATGACATTGTGATAGCTCACTATTCCCGAATCACTATAATAATCGAACGTCTCAACAAGGCGGTTAATGTCACCCTAACGTTTCGTTTAAGGTTCCGGTGTCAAAATAGTCAGCGACCAATTGTGCCGAGTTAAGTGGCCGTTCATCTGCCATTCGAGCGGGTTCCTGAAACGTGTTCGGTACCGCTAAAGCCTGTGCTTGCTACGCCAACGGACTAATGTCAAAACCGCATTAATCCGTTGGCTAGGCAATGCTCGGCTTCAACCCGTGGCCTCTCACAGGCTTGAGACTGGAGGGGCTGGGTGACAATGCTCAGTAGCCAAGTTATTCTTAGGCGGAAGTGGGTTGCTTCCGGCTTAGAATAAGACTCGTATTTGAGATGACGCGGGT
>OLQI01000402.1_pt1 | contig 42508 bp, 40 predicted proteins | sample 1672171 | NCBI WGS metagenome assembly OLQI01 (sample SAMEA3136655, study PRJEB25190) | human gut metagenome
GGAAGTGCAGTAATGTATGCAGCTGACCGGTACTAATAGTCCGAGGGCTTGACCATAGCATTGTGAAACAATGCGGATATATACGACAGCAAGTGAGCAGAAGCAATTCAAAGAATTGCGAGGAGCGAGCGGTTGCCGAAGGCAATGCGAAAGTATATACAGGCGGTAGCCTGAACACCGCAAAGTCAGTCAATGTTTGATGTATCGCTACATCAAAGGTTAGGAACGAGAAAGATAAGAAATTAGAGAAAACGCATTGTGAAGTTATGTTGTTTAGTTTTGAGGGTATGACCTCAAAAGAGAAGATCCGGTGACGATAGCAAGGAGGAACCACCTGTTCCCATGCCGAACACAGAAGTTAAGCTCCTTAACGTCGATGATACTTGGTGGGTGACTGCCTGGGAAAGTAGAAAGTTGCCGGAACTCATGGCCCGTTGGTCAAGCGGTTAAGACACCGCCCTTTCACGGCGGTAACGCGGGTTCGATTCCCGCACGGGTCACCAACATTTTAAACAGCCTTTCTTGTAAAGGCTGTTTAATCTATTTAATATTATGGACCATTAGCTCAGTTGGTTAGAGCATCCGGCTCATAACCGGACGGCCCTAGGTTCGAGTCCTAGATGGTCCACCATAAAATAAATCGCATTTTATGCGGTTTATTTTTGTATATACACCTTTTTATACAAATGCTGATTGGATTTTATTGATGAGAAGGATGAAAATAATGAAGATATTAGATTTTTATTGGTCGTCAAATACCGATTGGTGGGAATGGAATGAGAGTAATAAAGCCCGATGCTCCAAAGGAGGCACAAGAGAGTTACAAACATTATTTAGAACAGATATCCGGAGAACAGGGAAAATCATTATAAACATAAATATTGAGGTATTTTTATGAGTGAATTATTTGATAAATGGGAAGACGATATAAAAAAGTATTGTGAAATTAATAATTTAAGTTTTGAAAAAGCCAAGAATATGGCGAAATGTTGGGGAAAAGATGATTTGATTTTACAATATTATGATAGTTCAAAAAATAATGGAAAAGGTTTAAATGATGAGATACCTCTGCCGATTGTGTTAAAAATAAAAAAGAAAGATAACGTATTGATATTTGAACAAATGGAATATACCAATAAATATTTATCTAAAAATTAATTACTATCAGTTTTTTGAATTTTAGTAAAAAAATATTGACAAAATATAATTTTACATATATTATGATAACAAATAATAGCAAGGGAGAAACAAATATGAAAAAATTAATTTGTTTGTTGGTGATATGTGCTAATTTAGTGGGAGTAGCAGTTAATGTATCGGCGTATTCGGATTATGATACAGAAGAAACAAGATTTTTAAGGGTTATGGACATTATGAACGGTTACGAGGACGGAACATTTAAACCTTATAATGTACTTACGCGCTCTGAAGCTATAAGAATAGTTGATGATATGATGGGATTCAGCGATGAAACATCATATACAGGAAAAGAAAATTCAGATTTACCGTTTAGTGACATATCAAAGGATTCGTGGGATTGGAAGTATTGGAATTATGCGTACTGTAACAGTGTGATAAGTGGATTTGAAGATGGTACGGCACGACCGAATGATAATGTAACGTATGCACAATTTGTAAAAATGTTGGTTACATCAATAGGATATGACTTTTATTCAGAGGCAGTTGGAGGATATCCGAATGGTTACTTCAAATATGCTGAAAATTTTAATATTACAGATGATATAAATTTGAATTATGATGATGCTATTACTCGAGCATCAGCGGCATTATTAACCCAAAGAACAATGAACACACCAATAATGGAGTTTATTTTTAAACCAATATCAACAATATTGTCGGAACAAAAGAGTGAATTTGTTAAAAGTAAAATCTATAACGGTACAGGTGCAGATTACAGAACACTTCTTACAAAAAAGAAATGTTATAATGCTGACGTAATCATTGAAAGCATATCGGGCGATATTACTACGGCGAAAATAGTCAATGCAAGAAATTTTTGCGACAAAGAATACAATGGTACGGAAAATTACAGTTTTGAGTTAGACACAAACGGATATGAATTATCAGAAAATGAAAAATACAATGTGGTTGTGGAATACGTTGATGATAAGTATATATTAAAATTTGTACAAACGATAGATTAAAATACTTATTTAAAGATTGATAATAGAAAAGGTAATAAATATCTATGCTATATAAATTTGATAATGATAAATATGAACTGTGCAAAAAATATATAATGGAAGTATATGATGGGAATAAAAAGAATGTTGAAATGTATGATGTATCCAGGAGTATTATAGTGAGTGGAAATTCAGTAAATGATTTCATGGATGCTGCAGATTATGCTATAATACATTTCGGTATGATAAATCAAGATTATTTGAGTGATTTAGGTTGCAAGTTACAATTTTTGTATGATGATATATACAGACAAACAAAGATTAATAAAAAGTCTGAATAGTATTTGATTAACAAAGGAGACACAGATGGCATCGATGGAAGAATATTACGGTATAATTCATATAAATGAGGTGAAATAAAATGAATCACATAGATTATGCTTATATAGAATACAAGCAGGCGGATGAATGTTGGTGTTTTTTAAAACATACCTTTTTACGATTCAAAGAAGATCCGATTTTTGTGGAATATGTTGTTATAGACGGACAAGTGTATAAAGCTACGAGGTGTTACGGAAGTCCTCCGCTTGTAATTCAAATTGAGGGTGAATATGAATTCAAAGACTTAAATGTTGGATTTATGATGCCGTCTAAAAAAGAACAACAAGAGAGAGTAGATTATATATTAAATGAAATAAAAAAAGTGAAGAAAGAATATAATATTCACTGAAAAACAGACAAGATAGAAAAAAGGTGATTTTTTATGACAGAAATAGAATTAGAAACATATTTAGGGAAGAAAATACGAGTAACTCATATATGTGGCAAACAAGCAGAGGGGATGTGTGGAATATTTACACCTGCGTTGGATAATGAGCTGGAAGTCGCTTAAATAGCTTAAAAACCTAAATATTATAAAAGAGGATTTATATCTATAAAATTGCCTGAAATTGAAACTATTGAAGAAATCTAAACAGTTATACAACAAAGGAGAAACAGATGGCATCGAGTAAAGAATTTTTAGAATACATATTAGAGCAATTATCGGAGGTAGAGGAAATAACGTACAGGGCGATGATGGGGGAGTACATTATTTACTACAAAGGCAGAATTGCCGGCGGAATATATGATGACCGACTGCTTATAAAACCTGTTAAATCGGCTATTGACTATGTTTCTGACATTCGATACGAAGTACCTTATGAGGGTGCGAAAGAAATGATTTTAATAGAAGAAGTTGACAACAAAGAATATTTAATCGAATTATTTAAGGCGATATATGACGATTTACCGACACCGAAAAAGAAAAAAATAACCAATATTGAAAACAACTCAATATTATGGTATAATTCATATAATGAGGTGAGAGAGATGAAAGTAAAGGAAATATGTGATTATTCGGGTTCGACATTGCTTGGAATGAACGGCGGAATGGTTGAGAGTCCCGATTCAAAAAGAATTATATATGCACGCAAAGCAGATTTGACAAAGTCTGAAACGGAAATATGGATATGCGACAGGGATTTTGAAAATCATCGCAAGGTATATGATGTACACTGCGGCAATCACAACGGCCCGTCAGCAACCTTTATAACAAACAGCCTTATAGTTTTTCGTGATGTGGAATTTGAGGGCATAGCCGGCAAAGAGCCGTCTATATGTGTATTCCGTATACTCGATGTTGATACGGGTGAGGTTAAGTACAAAATTCGCGGCAAAGAAAGTCATTGTGCGGAAAACGGCAAGTATCCGTTTTCAATATCGACAGAATATCTTGACAAAAATCCCGATTATCCCGAAATTAATTCGTGCGGAATTTACATACTTGATGTTGAAAGCGGAAAGATAACTCTTGTTGCAACAGAGGAAGATATTTTAAATATGGTAAGGGAACACGGTCTTACTCCGAACGAGCATACCGCGTCTGTCAGCCACGTTCAGCTAAATCCGTCCGCAACGGCAGTTATGATGCGCTTGGGCGTAAAGGACTGCCCTGTATTCGGTGCGTTGGGGTGTATAGATTTAGACACTAAAAAAACGCATATGATAGCGGACAAGCCTGTACATCAGCTTTGGTTTGACGATGACACATATATGGCTACACGTCAGTTTAATCAAGGCAGACACATTGAAATGGAAACAAGCTACATTGCACGTTTTTCAAAGGACGGAGAGGAATTAGAAGTGCTTGGCGGAATTTCAAATCATATGGACGGAAGTTTTGACAGAAAATATTTTGCCGGTGACAGATGTTATCCCGACTTTGCACCGAATGTTTATTTGTACAAGCGCGGTGACAAAAATCCGATTGCGACTTTTGAAATATCGCAGGACGAATACACCACATGGAAACTTCAGGTACATCCAAATCCGTCGTTTTCGCGTGACGGAAAGCGTCTGTACTTTAATAAACAGTGCAAATGTTACAACGGAACATACAGAACGGTAGCTGTTTTTGCAGATATTTCTGAAATTATTTGAAACTAACTTGCAAAAATTGTCCTTTTTTGCTATACTGTATATGTTGTAATTATTAAAGAAGGAATGTGAACATAAATGATTATTATTATGAAAGAATCCGCATCGGCAAAGGAAATCGAGAGTGTTGAAAAACTACTTGCCGAGTTCGGATTCCAAACGCACCCTATTCAAGGTGAAAAGAAAACAGTTATCGGCGCAATCGGCGACAAGCGTCTTTTGAGTATGAATCAAATTCTTACTATGGACGGTGTTGAAAACGTTGTTCCGATTATGAAACCATATAAACTTGCATCTAAGGAGCTTCACAAAGAACCGTCAGTTATCGAAATCGGTCACGGAATAACAGTCGGTGGCAAGCAACTTGCAGTATTTGCAGGCCCTTGCGCAATCGAAAGCCAGGAACAGTTCACAACTGTATCAAAGGCTGTTAAGGCCTCGGGTGCAAACATTCTTCGCGGCGGTGCGTTCAAGCCGCGTTCATCACCATATTCATTCCAAGGTCTTGAGGGTGACGGCTTGAAGATTATGTACAACAGCGGTCAGGAACTTAATATGCCTATCTGTACTGAAGTACTTGATACAAGAGATGTTGAACTTGTTGCAAAGTATGCTGATATTATGCAAATCGGTGCAAGAAATATGCAGAACTTCAAACTTCTTCGCGAAGTCGGTAAGTGCGACAAGCCTATACTTCTAAAGAGAGGTCTTGCTTGTACTATGGAAGAGTGGCTAATGGCTGCCGAATATATTATGTCTGAGGGTAATGAAAAGGTAATCCTTTGTGAAAGAGGTATCAGAACATACGAAACTGCTACAAGAAATACATTTGACATTTCGGCAATTCCTGTTTCAAAGGAACTTTCTCATCTTCCTATTATTGCCGATCCGAGCCATGCAACAGGTACATATAAGTATGTTCCGGCTATTGCAAAGGGTGCTATTGCGGCAGGTGCTGACGGTCTTATGATTGAAGTACATAACTGCCCTGAAAAGGCTGCGTCAGACGGCGCACAATCGCTTACACCTGAAAAGTTTGACAAGCTTATGAAAGAGCTTGATCCAATCGCGAAGGCAGTAAATAAGATTCTATTATAAGAAATTTATAGGCTGGATGAAGTTGCCCACATTGTGTGAACAATTTTATTTCAGCCTTTCGTTTTATTGAAGGGAGTTATTGACTTAATATGTTAGGTTATCTTGGTCCGAACGGAACATTTTCACATCAGGCGGCTATGGAATGGTCTGAGGGTAAAGAAGAAATAAAGGAGTTTTCAACGATTTATTCTGTAATTTTGGCGGTTGAAAAAGGCGAAATTGACAGGGCAATCGTGCCGATTGAAAATTCTATTGACGGAAGTATCAACACAACTTTGGATACTCTTGCTTTTGATGTGGATTTATATATAACAGGTGAATACATTCTTCATATAAGCGAAAATCTTATGGTTAAAAAAGGTGTAAAGAAAGAGGATATAAAAATTATCACTTCCCACCCTCAACCGATAGGACAGTGTTCAAAATTATTGTCGCACGAATTTGCGGATGTGAAAATTGAATTTGCCGATTCAACTGCGTCTGCGGCAAAACGTGTAAAAGAATCGGACGGCTCTGTGGCGTGTATCGGCTCACCGAACAGTGCAAAAATTTACGACCTTGATATTTTGTGTCACGACTGCGGTGACGACGCAAATAATTCAACTCGATTTGTTATTATTGAAAAAACACCGAATAAGACAGTTACAGGTCACGATAAGTCATCAATCGTATTTGCGATTGATAATAAACCGGGCAGCTTGTACAGTGCGATTGAGCTTTTGGCGAAGTCCGGAATTAATATGACTAAAATCGAGTCACGTCCTATGAAAAAGGAACTCGGTAAGTATGTGTTCTTCATTGATATTGACGGCAATATTGATGATGCGTCAATTTACTTTGCTCTTGATAAAGTAAGACAGAATACATTTTTCTATAAATTTCTCGGATCATACAATTACTAAAATGCGAAATATTAAAAAAGGAAGTTTTGAAAACTTCCTTTTTTAGTTTGAATTTATAATATCCATAATAGTTTTTTCGGCGAGTTTTACTTCCTGCAACAGTTCATTTGCGGAAAGTCGTGTCGCACCGTTGCCGAGAATGATAATTTGTTCAAGGTTATCCGAAGTGGCAACACGCACACGATGTTTTTTACCGATTTCATGTGTAATTTTTTCAATATACATATCGGCGGTTTCAGCCTCTTTTGTGTACACAACGTTTATATTGTGAATTTTTTCGGCACTGCCGACATTTCCTTTGACTTTATACGCATCAAAAACAAGTATTAAAATGCATTGCTTAAAGCCTTGATAATTGCAAAGAATATCAATCAGTCGGTCACGCGCCATATTAAGGTTATCTTTGGCGAGTTCTTTCAGTTCGTCCCACGCAAAGATTATATTGTAACCGTCAACAAGCAAATATTCGTCACCTAATTTAACAGGCTTTGATTTTTGATGTTTTTTCTGTTCGGGAGCGGATTTCTTTACAGTGTATGACGCTACTTTACGGCGTACAGGACCGTATGTACGTTCAAAAATCTGCATAAGCTCATTATCATCGGCAACCATATTGATGTAGTCGTTTGCACGCTGATAGACATTTTCTTCTTCATCATCGTCTTGGTCAAGCTTTATGCCGTCAATGTGCATATGGTCGTAAACCTTATCCCACTTTACAACAAAGCCTGCGCCATGCGAACAGAAAACCGAATCGGCGGGATTTTCAATATCGGTTTCGCTGTCGTAACCGATTTCGGCAATCACTTCTTCGGTGTTGTGGCAAGGCTCATAACCGCTTAAAATACAGTTTAATCTGCCCTTACCGTGCGTGTAACCTGTTACGTCCATTTGATAGTCACGCATTGTCGCAACGGGTGCAGAGCCTGAAATTCGCGTCATATCACCGATTGTTTCGGGTTGACCGAATGTACCGCCCATTTGCTGAATATCGGTCATTGCACGTCCTACGTTTTCGGTAGGTATTTCAAGATGAAATTCGTACCACGGCTCAAGCAAAACACTTTCAGCCATTTTCAAGCCTTGACGTACCGCACGATAAGTTGCCTGACGGAAGTCGCCGCCCTCCGTATGTTTTTGGTGTGCACGTCCTGCGATAAGCGTTATCTTCATATCGGTAATCGGTGAGCCTGTCAGAACACCGATATGTGCTTTTTCTTTTAGATGAGTGAGAATAAGTCGTTGCCAGTTGCGGTCAAGACTGTCCTCACTGCAATTTATCGCAAACTGCATACCGCTGCCTTTTTCAGTCGGCTCCATAAGCAAATGCACTTCGGCATAATGCCTTAACGGTTCATAATGTCCGACACCCTCAACAGGTGCGGCTATTGTTTCACGATACGCAATACCGCCGTGACTGAACTCAATATCAATACCGAATCTCTCTTTTATAATTCGTTTTAAAACTTCAAGCTGAACTTCGCCCATAACCTGAACGTGAATTTCCTGCAACTGTTCGTTCCATATTATATGAAGCTGTGGGTCTTCGTCCTCCAAATGACGTAATTCGGTAAGTGCTGTATGCACGTCAATACCGTCCGTAAGCTCCATACGGTACGTCAAAACAGGCTCAAGAACGGCATTTTTTGAATCAGGCTCACAACCTATTCCTTCACCGGAATATGTCTGTGTAAGACCTGTTACGGCACAAACCGTACCGGGGAATGCCTCGTCAACCGCTTGGAATTTTGCACCGGAATAAATTCTGATTTGATTTACTTTTTCCGACCACTCATTTTTCTTGTTACCCTTTAAAAGTGTTTTTACCTTTAAAGTACCGCCGGTAATTTTCATATAAGTAAGACGTGTGCCTTGCTCATCTTCGGCAATTTTGAATACCTTTGCACCGAATTTGTCATCGTAAATAATTTGTCTGGTGTACAGTTCAAGTCCTTCAAGAAATTCCGATACACCTTCCATTTTAAGTGCAGAGCCGAAATAGCACGGGAATATTTTTCTTTGTACAACGGCATTTCTTATGTCTTGATTTTTGACAGTACCGTCCGCAAGAAATGTATTCATTATAGATTCGTCACACATAGCGAGCGATTCTCTGAAATCTTCATTTTCAGGATTTTGCGTAAAATCAATACAACCGTCCGAAAATCTTGTATGCAATTCATCAAGAACGGCGTTTCTGTCGGCGTTTAGGTCCATTTTGTTCACGAATATAAATGTAGGTACATTGTATCGTGCCAAAAGCCGCCATAGTGTTTCTGTATGATTTTGTATCCCGTCCGTACCGCTTATAACGAGGATTGCGTAATCAAGCACGCTCAAAGTACGCTCCATTTCGGTAGAAAAGTCAACGTGACCGGGAGTGTCAAGTAAAGTAAATTCTGTGTCACGAAAACGCATAACGGCTTGCTTTGAAAATATCGTAATGCCCTTGTCGCGTTCAATTTCGTGTGAATCGAGAAATGCGTCACCATGGTCAACACGACCGATTTTTCGTATTTCACCTGCACTGTATAACATTCCCTCAGATAGCGTAGTTTTACCCGAGTCAACGTGTGCAAGTATTCCAATTACAACTCTGTTCATATCATCTCTGCCTTTACAGTATATATTATTTTAATTATATCATAATAGAAATGTTTTGTCCAATTCAAACAAAAAAAACGGTGTTGCATTGCAACACCGTTTCAGAATGTCGACAAATTGTCCGGAACGTGCAAAATATTATTTTTGTATTTTAAAACTAAATTTATAGCTATAACAAATAACAGGCAAGCCTATCTTCGATATACGGCTTGCCTGTGCACTTTTTGCGAAAATAAACTCTAACGTACCAACGTACGCCGACGAGTTCATTTTCGCAAAATCCGAACTAATTTCTCGACCTCTGTCAGCCTGTCGACAGCTCCTTTTTTTATTCTTCAGCGCCAAGAACAGCGATTTCGCTGATATGACAGTAATTCTTGTCAGGGTCTGTTGCACCGTCACCGTTGTAGCGGATATAACGTGCTTTTACCGTTTCATGGAACATATACTTTTCAAATTCGCTTGATTCACCTGTGTTTTGAGTTTTTGGAAGTGCAGTTTCCCAAGTCTTGCCGTCAACCGAGTATTCGATTGTGAACGGATAAATTCTTTCACTGCCTTTCCACATTGCGATTGCAACACCAGAAACGTCCTTTTCTTCGCCTAAATCAAGCGTAAGCGTACTCTTACCGTAACTTGACCAACGCGTGTTTATATCAAGGTCAACCGCACCTGCTTCAACGTTACCGTCATTGTCGCTTGCCTCAACGGCAAAAACGTCAAGTTGGTTAGGATAATATTTTTGACCTGTTCCGTTTATTGCGACAACTTCAATTTTGTCAGGTACTTTTGCAGATGTGATTGTAGATTTTCTTGACATTGCGAAATCGTCCGACATATTTAAGTCAATATCGCTTATGCAGATATATTTATCATTGTAGTAAACAATCTTTCCGAGTGCTTCACCGATTGCACGAAGCGGAACCATTGTTCTGTCGTTGTTCAAAATCGGTGCAGTGTCCATTGTTTTTGTTTCGTTGTTTACAGTATAATCGTTGCTACCGATTTTCATTGTAACGGCGTCACCGTTGATTTTGATTTCCTGTGTATCTGCCACCCATTCAACGTCTGCGCCGAATGACTCAGAAATAAATCTCAACGGAACAAGAGTTCTTTCGTTTTCGTCAAGGTATGGTACAACGTCCGTGCTGTCGTTATCAACACGTTTCGGAACACCGTTTGTAAGTGCTGTCGGTGTGTCAAGTACAAGCTCAACCTTTTCACCGCTGTATAAATCGTTTATATTCCAAGACTTCTTTGCAAGGTCGGGATTTTTTTCATTGTTGCCTACTGTATAAATCTGCGGTACAGGTACATTTTCAGTGTCAAAACCAAGATAATAGCTTAGGTGTGTAGGCTGATTGTAACAGTCGTTTTGGTATGCAACGTGCATTCTGTATTGAATGTCGTGCATAAGTGTAGGGATTTTGTAGCTTGTCGGTGTAGTGGTTGTGTAAATTCTCAAAGCACTGCCGTCCTTTAGCGGATACATAACTTCTTCACGCCAATCGCCGAAAAGATCGGCGGTAAGTGACGGATTAGCTTTTGTACCGTTTACAGAAGTACAACCCGAAGCGGTGAAGATAGTTTCAACCTTTTCTTTTTCGGGATTCCACTTGCTGATATAAATGTTGTCCTGAACTTCACGGCCCAAATCGCCGTCCCAATAGCATAGGAAGTTTGCCGGCATAGTGTATTTTGTTGAAATGACGGTACCGTCTGCGGCGGTAAGTATTCCTGCGGCTGACCAGCCTTCGCAACCAGGATAACGCGGGTCTATGTCATCAGATGTGCCGCGACCGTTGTCACTGCCCATTTGTTCGCCGCCGACAAGTATTTCGCCTGTACGTGCGTCACGCATTTCAAAGCTGTATTTTGCTTGAGTTTCTTCGTGACAAGAGTAAACTTCAAGTCCCGGTCTTGACGTGTCAAGGTCACTGACGTGCTGTGCGTCACCGTGTCCCAAACCTGTCGAATACATAGGCTTGCCGTCGTTGTCTATTGCAAGCGCACCGTATATAAGCTCATCGCAACCGTCATAATCAACGTCTGCGGCACTCATTGAGTGGTTGCCCTGTCCGATATATTTATTGTTGTAATCCATTGTATCAAAGCGCCATTTCTTAACAAGTTTGCCGTCTACAAGATCGTATGTTGCAATAACTGTTCTGCCGCCTGTTTCACCCTCAGGACCTGTGTAATAACCTCTTGCAAAAACCATGCTTGGTCTTGTGCCGTCAAGATATGCAACGGCGGCAAGGTATCTTTCGGAACGGTTTCCGAATGTATCGCCCCAAGAGCTTATATCCCATTTTTGACCGCTTGCGGTTTTGCCTGTGATTTGCGGGTCATAGTCAACTGTATCAATTACAGAGCCGTCCTCACCCTTGAATACTGTAAGATAAAGCGGACCTGTAAGGTTTTTACCGTTGCTTACAACGGCATAGTTTTTGTTTGCGTCACCGATAACAGAGCCGTCACCTGCGATTGTGCCGTCAGCCGTACGGCAAGCAACTTCGGCTTTGCCGTCACAGTCATAGTCGTATACCATAAACTGCGTGTCGTGTGCGCCTGCACGAATGTTAGGTCCCATATTTATACGCCATAGACGTGTACCGTCAAGCTTGTACGCGTCAAGAATACATTCACCCGTAAAACCTGCCTGTGCGGCGTCTTTTGCGTTTGACGGGTCCCACTTCAATACGATTTCATATTCGCCGTCACCGTCAAGGTCACCGACAGACGCGTCACCCGGTGTATATGAATATTCTTCACCGTTTACTTTATTGTTTTCAGGCTTTTGGATTGGAATATCCATATAATTGTTGTCCCAAAGCTGAACTGCTCCAACTTTGTCCCATTGTTCTTCGCCGTTTACAACAGGTACAATGAAATACTGTGTATCGTCACTTGCGATAAATAAATCGGTGAAATTTGTTGCATTTAGAGGTTCGTTATTTATTTTTTGTCCGTATGAGGACATTTCTGTTAAACTTCGATAAATGTTATATCTCGTATCCGCACTTTCAGTGCCGAGCCAACGCCACGAAATATATGTATAGCCGTCCATTCTTACGGCAACAGCACCTCTGTTTAGATTTTCCATAGGACGCTGAATATCAGGTCGTGAGTCGATTAATTTTTGTGTTTCGGCGGCGGATTCTGTGTAATCGCCGACTTTCAGGCTTTCGCCTACTTCTGCGGCAAGTGCGGAAACCGCCGAACTTGCAAGCATTGCAACTGTAAGCATAGCCGAAATGATTTTCTTTTTATTCATAGTGTATTAAAATCCTCCTTTTCAAAGTATCTAAGTTATATTTTATCATATTATAAAAAGAATTTGGGTAAATTTAATAATGAATTCTGATTTTTATAAATTAATATCTGATTTTTCAAGCGATTTGACAAATCAAGATTAAAAGGGTATAATATGAATATATGAACATATGACTGAAAAGAGGAGAAGATAAATGGATAAATGCAGTACCTGTCAATATAATCCGCAGATTTTAGATAGATTGAAAAATCAACTTCCCGATGAAGATGTAACGGATAAATTGTCGGAAATGTTTAAAGTGTTCGGCGACAGTACAAGAATAAGAATTTTATGGACGTTGTTTGATAAGGAATTGTGTGTGTATGATATAGCGAATGCACTCGGTATGAGCCAGTCGGCTATCAGTCATCAGCTTAAAACTTTAAAACAGGCAAGGCTTATAAAGTCACGCCGTGACGGTAAAAATGCCTTTTATTCGATTGATGACGACCACGTTAAAAAGATTATAGAACAAATGCTTATTCATATTGAGGAAAACTAAAAAACGGTGCAATTAATTTGCACCGTTTTTGATTGTTGTTTTATAATAAATAAAATAGAATACTGCCGAAATAACTGCGGCGATAGTCCAGCCGACAGGCCAAGAAAGCCATATTCCGACTTCCGAATTAAGTGCGTATGAGAAAACATACGCAAGGATAACTCTTAAAAGCAAGTCTGTAAACGTGCTTGCCATAAACGCCCTCATACGTCCCGCACCGCGAAGAATACCGTCAAATGTAAGCTTTGCGGAAATTACAAAATAGAACGGTGTGACGATTTTTAAAAATATTCTTCCTACGTCTATAATACCTGTCTCACTGCTTTTTACGAATATATTCATCATAGTATTCGGGAATACGAAATACGCAATGAAAAACGGCAGAGAAACAACGATAAGCATAACAATACCTGCTTTAAGTCCTTCAGGTATGCGGAGAAGCTTTCGCGCACCTGTGTTTTGTGCCGTATAGCTTGACATTGCATTTCCGAGCGTTGAAAAACTTGTTATAGCGAATGTATTCAGCTTTATAGCCGCACTGTAACCGGCGATAACGTCAGAGCCGAAACTGTTTACACGGCTTTGTATAAATAAATTTCCGACCGATACAAAACTTTGCTGCAAGATACTCGGTATTGCAATTCTTGAAATATGTCCGAGCATACGGATTGAAAATTTTTTATATGTCCCCGATTTTATACCGTGAACGCGTTTTAAAAGTACGGCGAATGCGAGCATGGAAGATATACCCTGTGCAATAAATGTTGCCCAGCCGACTCCAGCCACGCCCATATTAAATACAATTACGAAAACAAGGTCAAGAATTATATTTCCGACTGACGACATAATCAAAAAATACAACGGAGTTTTACTGTCCCCCATAGCGGTAAAAACACCTGTGCATATGTTGTACAGAAACAGAAAAATCAATCCGCCTATGTAAATATTAAGATATGTCATTGAGTCGGAAAAAATATTGTCGGGAGTAGATAACATTTTTAACATTCCCGAACAGAAAACAATTCCGAAGATTGTAAGAATTGCGGCAAGTACAGTCATTGAAATTATTGAAGTGAAAATGGAAGTTTTGAGTTTTTCAAAATTTTTCGCACCGAACAACTGCGAAATAATAACAGCCGCACCGACGTTTGCACCTGTGGCTATTGCCATAAAAATCATCGTAATCGGATAAGAAGCGCCCACAGCAGCTAATGCCTGGGCGCCTACAAATTTTCCGGCTACGATACTGTCCACTATATTATAGAGTTGCTGAAATACCACGCTCAAAAGCATAGGTATCGAAAAGCTCCATAATATTTTTGAGGGTTTGCCCTCTGTCAAGTCAGTAATCATTTACCTCATTCTTTCTTATTAAATTTTATCAGTCAACATCAACAGGATATTTACCCGAGAAACATCCGTCACAGAATTGACAGTTTGCGTTAGGAATAATCTTTTTCAAAGAATTAACGCTTAAAAATCCGATACTGTCTGCACCGATAAGTTCTTTAATTCCGTCCATGGTGTAGTTACAGGCTACAAGCTGATCCTTTGACGGTACGTCTGTACCGAAGTAGCAAGGGAACATAAACGGCGGAGCAGATGAACGAACGTGAACTTCTGTTGCACCGAAGTGACGTAAAAGGCTTACAATTCTCTTTGAAGTCGTACCTCTTACGATTGAGTCGTCAACCATAACGACACGCTTTCCCTCAACTGTGCTTTTCAGTACGTTAAGTTTAATTCTTACGGAATTTTCACGCATTGCCTGTGACGGCTGAATGAAAGTTCTGCCGATATATTTATTCTTTACAAAACCGATGTCGTAAGGAATTCCCGATTCCTTTGCATAACCCATTGCGGCACTTAGTCCCGAATCCGGTACACCGATTACAACGTCAGCCTCAACAGGAAATTCCTGCGCTAAGTATTTGCCTGCAAGCATACGTGAATCGTGTGCAGACTGTCCTTCAATAATACTGTCAGGACGTGCAAAATATAAGTATTCAAAGATACACATTGTATGTGGCTTTTTGCCGACGTGAGTTCTGATAGTGGAAATTTTACCGTCTTGAACGACAACAATTTCACCGGGCTCAATGTCGCGGACAAATTCCGCACCCACACTGTCAAGTGCACAAGTTTCCGAGGCAAAAACAATAGCGTCGCCTTTTTTACCCATACAGAGCGGTCTGAAACCCCAAGGGTCACGAGCGGCAATAAGTTTTTGCGGACTCATAACGATAAGTGAAAACGCACCTACAAGGTGATTTATAGTCTTTTCAACCGCCTCTTCAACGCTTTTTGAATTAAGACGTTCTTTGGCGATTGTGTAAGCAATCATTTCTGTGTCGGTTGTTGTTTGGAAGATAGCACCTGTAACGCTTAGTTCTTGTGCCAATTCGTCCTTGTTTACGAGGTTGCCGTTGTGGGCAATGGCGATATTACCTTTTACATATCTAAGTACAAGCGGTTGAGCATTTTCACGCATACTTTCGCCTGTTGTCGAATAGCGAACGTGACCGACAGCCATTTTACCGTCAAGTTTTGTCAATATTTCGTCATTAAATACATCGTTGACAAGTCCCATATCCTTGTAATGAGTAATGTCAAGATTGTTATTTACCGCGATACCGCAGCTTTCCTGTCCTCTGTGCTGAAGTGCATAAAGTCCGTAATAGGTCGTTCTTGCACAATCACCGTCAGGATCATAAATGGCGAATACACCACATTCTTCACCGATTCTGTTGTCATTTTGCATAATCTTTATCCTCTCTTAAAATACGCGTTGTATTAAAATTTTGATACATATTATATTATATACTGTTTTCCGATAAAATTCAACAGTTTTTATAAGTGAATTTGCATAGCGAGATTAAATATTGCTTTTTCGACAAAACAAAAAATCTCAAGAGTATAGCTCTTGAGATTTTTCAGGTCATTTTGTGAATGTTTTTGTCAATAATTTACAACAATATTCGAATTAAAATTATTCTCCGAACAATTTTTTGTTTTCGTTATCAATTTCAATCTGTTTTTGCTTTTGTTCATCCGAATAGTTAGGGTGCATATTATGTTCTTTTTCAATCTTGTCTTTTAACTCATCTATAACTTCGGTATCTCTTTCGTTATCGACTTCCATAGAACTTATATAAGTATTGATAGTATTACTCGAACGTGAGTTTTCTGATTCTGATAGGTCGTATTTTCCTTGTCGCATACCTGTTAAAACATAATAGTCTTCATCGGTTGCAATGTCGCTGTCATCTCTTGAAAGGAATAATAAAACTTTTTCATTAACTTCAAAGTCAGGATAACCGTCGGAAGAAACGATTGTGTTTTCATCTTCGCCTTTATCTATTCTTACTATAGCTTGATTATCGTCACGTTCGCCGAAAAGGTAATTATCAATGTTTACAACTATGTCTGTCTGAAGAATATTTCTGAAATTTTCACCTTTTTCATTATTGGGATTACTCCATTTACTGTCCATAATTTCTGAAACAGTACCCTCTATTATTAAGTCTGAACGTAAAATAAGCTCACTTTCAGATATTAACGGTATAATACCGTCAACGACTATTTCTTCTTTTTTTGCATTATTTCCGCAAGATGTTGCAGTGAGCATTATTGTGAGACAACACATTAAACTGATTATATTTAAAATAGATTTTTTCATAATAATATTTCTCCTTTTTTATTTATTGTAAATAGCATTTATACCGTTTATATCATCTTCAAATAAAGATCTTTTTCGTTGCCCTTTAGCTTGAGGAGTAGACATAACAGAATATGTCGTTCCAGAATGTCCCATCTGTTATGTATTCTTTTGTAAGCTTACTATTTGTATCAAATATTATTAGTATATGAGTATAAAACACTAATATGCAATTAATATAACATAAAAGATAGCATAGAGCTATAGGTGAGTAAGTTCACTAAACTGATGTTATTAAAAGTATTAATGCACAAAATAATTTACAAATATACCAATTATTTAGTACATTTTCATTTTACAAAAAAAAATCCTTTTTGTCAATATATTTTTATTGAATTGTAATTTAAACGGGAAAATTGGTATAATTTAATTCTAATCAGTAAATATATTATAAAAAAAGTGGCAGAAAAACTGCCACTTTTTTTATAATGATGTTTAGTTATCTGCAAGCATTCTGTTTACTGCCGAAATAAGTGCATAGATTGACGCGGTGTTAATATTTGCGTCAACGCCTGCACCCCAATAAGTTTTGTGGTGGTTGTGGTCATTGATTTCAATATATGTTGCCGCTCTTGAATTTGATGAACGTGTTAGGGCGTGTTCTGTGTAGTTGCAGATTTCAAACTGCTGACCCAAGAATTGTCTTAAACCGTTGCAAAGTGCATCCAAAGGACCGTTACCTTTACCCTCGATAGAGGTAACTTTTCCGTCCTTTTCGATAGTAGCCGAAAGAATTGTACAGTCATCTTCCTCCGTTGAACGATAGAAACGGGTTTTAATAGGCTCTGCCACATTCACATATGTATCCTTGAATGCTTGATGTATTTCGTGATTTGTAAGTACGGTTTTCTTTTCGTCAGACATATCTGTGATAAGTGAAGAAAATTCCGCAAGCATTGGCTTTGGTAGGGTGTAGCCATACTTGTTTTCCATAATATAGCTTACACCGCCTTTACCTGACTGACTGTTGATAAGAATAGGCTCATATTTTCTGCCGATGTCGGTAGGGTCGATTGTAAGGTATGGGTTAGCCCATTTATTTGACGGACTTGAACCGAATTTATCCATACTCTTTTTGATTGCGTCCTGGTGAGAACCCGAAAATGCAACATATGCCATTTCACCTGCGTATGGGTGTCTTGGGTTGATCGGCAAACGATTATACTTTTCGTATACTTCGATGATTTCATCAATATTTTCAAGATGAAGTTCAGGGTCGATACCTTGACAGAACATATTAAGTGCAACGGTGATAACGTCCGTGTTACCTGTTCTTTCACCGTTACCGAATATTGTACCCTCAACTCTGTCCGCACCTGCAAGCAATGCAAGTTCACTTGACGCAACGCCTGTACCTCTGTCGTTATGTGCGTGAACGCTGATAACAAGATGTTCGCGATTGTTAAGGTGCTTGCACATATATTCGATTTGGTCGGCATATACGTTTGCTGTTGCAACTTCGATAGTTGACGGAAGATTTACGATAACTTTGTTTGTTTCGGACGGCTTGAATACATCAAGTACGGCATTTGTAACTTCTGCCGCGTAGTCCGGCTCTGTACAAGTGAAACTTTCAGGTGAATATTCAAAACGAATATTTCCGTCAAGCTGACCGTCAACAAGGCTCATTACAAGCTTTGCACCGTCAACGGCAAGCTGTTTGATTTCTTCCTTGCTCTTTCTGAAAACAACTTCACGTTGAAGTGTTGAAGTTGAATTGTAAAGGTGAATAATTGCGTTTTTAGCACCCTTCAGAGCCTCAACGGTTTTCTTTATAATATGTTCTCTTGCCTGTGTAAGCACTTGAATTGTGACATCATCAGGAATAAGATTTTCGTCAATAAGACGGCGAACAAATTCAAATTCTGTATGCGACGCTGCCGGAAAACCTACTTCAATTTCTTTAAAACCGAGCTTTACAAGGAATTTGAAAAATTCGATTTTTTCTTCTGTCGTCATAGGTGAGTAAAGTGCCTGATTACCGTCACGAAGGTCAACACTGCACCAAATCGGAGCATGAGTTATTTCATTGTTCGGCCACTGACGATCCTCAAGCGGAATCGGATGGTACATTTTTTGATATTTTTTATAATTCATAATGAACACTGCCTTTCCGGCGAATACGCCTAAAATAATATATGAAATTTCTAACTAAAAAAGCTGAGCCACAATGTGACCCAGCATAATTTCAATACAGTTCAGTACAGAAAAACAAAACTGAAGACCACATTGTCGATTCAGCTTAGGAGTAGGAGGTTATTCAAATTTGTCTTTGAAAATTTATCCATAATTCCGTACCTCTTTCTATACTATATGGCTATTCTACAATAAAATCAAGGCTTTGTCAATATTTTTTTGAAAATTAATATATAGAATTTATAGGGTGAAATTGCGGATTATATAGTGATTTTTTATACATTAAAGGAATAGACGGAGCATATATTGGACGTAGGGGGATTGATTTATGGATATACTGTCTTTATTGTTCCTTGCTGCTGCACTTGCGATGGATGCATTTTCGGCGGCGGTTACAGACGGAATGATTGTGAAAAAAATACGATTTTATGACGCGATTAAAGTGGGATTGTTTTTCGGTGTGTTTCAGTTTCTGATGCCTTGTATCGGAAATTTGGTGTCGGGGTTTGCGACTGATATTGTGGAACGTTTTGACCATTGGATTGCGTTTGTGCTTTTGGGATTTTTGGGTCTGCATATGATATGGGAGTCACGCTTAGAACAGGAAATACCGAAAAATCCTTTAAAAAATTCATCGCTTTTGCTTGCGGCAATCGCAACAAGTATTGATGCACTTGCGGCGGGGGTTACGCTTGCGGCGGTTGATACACCGATTTTATTTTCGTCCGCGGTTATCGGAATTACAGCATTTTTGTTTTCGTTCGGCGGTGTTTTTATCGGTAAGAAGTTCGGAGGTTTTCTCGGCTCAAAGGCAGAATGTATCGGCGGAATTATTCTTATATTAATAGGCGTAAAAACACTTGTCGAGCATTTATATTGACTAAATTTGCAAAGTGGGATATAATGATATTCAGAGCTGTTGAAATTTTGTCGGCAGTCTCAATGATATGTACTTAATATGTATGAAGGGATATTATAATATGGATTTAACTTCACCACGCACGATAAGAAATATTCAGGAACAATTCGGATTTACGTTTAAAAAAGGTCTTGGACAGAATTTCCTGACTGCACGAAACATACTTGAAGAAATAGTTGACGCCGCAGAGATTGAAAGCGGTGTTATAGAGGTCGGACCGGGATTCGGCGTGCTTACGAGCGAGCTTGCGCAAAACAGCGATAAGGTCGTTACGATAGAAATAGACGAACGTTTGATTGATGTGCTTGACTACACACTTGTGGAATATGACAATGTAAAAATCATAAACGAAGATATTTTAAAACTTGATTTGACAAAAGTTATTGACGATGAATTTAACGGCGAAAAGGTCAGTATAGCGGCAAATTTGCCGTATTACATCACTACACCGATTATCACTAAATTGCTTGAGGAAAAATTACCGATTAAAAATATAGTGGTTATGGTGCAGAAAGAGGTCGCCGAGCGTATGTCGGCAAAGCCGTCAACAAAGGATTACGGTGCGATAACGGTGCTTTGTCAGTATTATACGGAGCCGTCAATCGTGGCAAATGTTCCTGCGTCACTGTTCGTTCCGCCGCCAAAGGTGGACAGTGCGGTGTTAAAATTAAAGGTACTTGATAAACCGTCGGTGGAAGTAAAGGACGAGGGTGTATTTTTCAGAGTGGTGAAAGCGGCATTTTCACAGCGAAGAAAAACTCTTTTAAATTGCCTTTCGGCAAATTTTCCTATTCCGAAAGATGAAATATCAACACTTCTTGAAAGTATAGGAATTGCACCGTCAAGACGCGGTGAAACACTTTCACTTGAAGAATTTGCAAATATCGCCGATACATTATTACAAAAGATAAAATAGGAGGATTTTCAATGGAAATCTTTTCATTTGGTGAACGACTTATGATTTACCGTAAAAGAGCGGGACTTTCCAAAAAAGAACTTGCGAAAAGAGTAGGGATAAGTGTTTCGACACTTACCAAGTATGAAAATGACGAATCACAACCGAATGTCGATATGCTTACCGATTTGGCTATTGCACTTGACATATCTGTTATGAAACTGCTTTCAGGTTTCGGTGATCCGATTCGTGAAAAATACAGACAGGGACTTTTAAATATTTCGCTTGAAAAAATGAATGCTCTGCAAGAAAGGCATTTGCTATAAAAAAATAGGATTGCGATTAATGCAATCCTATTTTTATGTTATGTTTTTTTATTTCTTCTTGTTGCCTGCTTTTGCTCGAAGGCTTGTGCTTAGAATTTTCTTTCTCATTCTAAGGTGGTTTGGAGTTACTTCCAACAATTCATCATCGGCGATAAAGTCAAGGCACTGTTCAAGGCTCATTTCTCTCGGAGGAACAAGTCTTAATGCGTCATCAGAACCTGATGAACGGGTATTTGTTGCGTGCTTTTTCTTACATACGTTAACAACAACGTCCTCAAGTCTTGCGTTTTCACCGACAATCATACCTTCGTAAACCTTAACGCCCGCACCTACGAACAAAGTACCTCTTTCCTGTGCGTTGTAAAGACCGTAAGTAATAGTTGTACCGTCCTCCCAAGCGATAAGAGTACCGCGGGTTCTGCCGTTAAAGTCACCCTTGTACGGCTCGTACTTTTCAAGAATACTGTTTATGATACCAGTACCCTTTGTTGCGGTAAGAAGTTCACTTCTGTAACCGATAAGACCTCTTGACGGAATTAAAAATTCAAGTCTTGTATATCCCTGTGCAGTCGGTGCCATATTTGTCATTTCACCTTTACGGTTTATAACACCGTCCATTACAGTACCTGTGTATTCATCCGGAACGTCAACTGTAAGTCTTTCGATAGGCTCACATTTAACGCCGTCAATTTCTTTATAAATAACAACAGGATTTGAAACTTGGAATTCATAACCCTCACGGCGCATATTTTCGATAAGTACTGAAAGGTGAAGTTCACCACGTCCCGAAACGATAAAGCTTTCTGTCGAATCTGTTTCGTCAACTCTAAGACTTACGTTTGAATCAAGTTCTCTGAACAATCTGTCACGAAGATGACGGGAAGTAACGAATTTACCGTCTTGACCTGCAAACGGACTGTCATTAACGCTGAAAGTCATTGAAAGTACAGGGTCATCGATTTTTACGAACGGAAGTGCTTCGGGATTGTCAACGTCACAAACCGTTTCACCGATATTAATATCAGCGATACCCGAAATTGCGACAACGTCACCTGCACCGACTTCGTCTGTAGGAACTTTTTTAAGTCCTTCAAAAGTAAATAGCTTTGTAGCTTTTCCTCTTGTTACTTTACCGTCGTGACGGCAGATTGAAAGCGGCATATTAACCTTTATACTGCCTCTTTCGATTTTACCTACTGCGATACGACCTGTATAATCATCATAGTCAATGTTTGAAACAAGCATTTGGAACGGTGCGTCGTCCTCGCATTTAGGGCAAGGAATTGAATTTACGATAAGTTCAAACAATTCTGTAAGGTCATTGTTCGGCTGTTCCGGATTGTATTCTGCGGTTGCCCAGCCGTCACGTCCCGATGCGTATATAACAGGAGTGTCAAGCTGTTCTTCTGTTGCGCCTAAATCAATAAACAGGTCAAGCACTTCATCAACAACTTCGTAAGGCCTTGCGTTCGGTCTGTCAACCTTGTTTACAACGATAACAGGCTTTAGGTCAAGTGCCAATGCCTTTGACAATACGAAACGTGTCTGTGGCATACAGCCTTCAAATGCGTCAACAAGCAAAAGTACGCCGTCAACCATTTCCAGACCACGTTCAACTTCACCGCCGAAATCGGCGTGTCCAGGTGTATCGATGATATTTATTTTAACACCCTTGTAGTAAAGAGAAGTATTCTTTGCAAGTATTGTGATACCTCTTTCTCTTTCAAGGTCGTTTGAGTCCATAACTCTTTCGTCCACTTGTTCGTTTTCACGGAATGTACCGCTCTGTGCAAGCATTGCGTCAACAAGAGTTGTCTTACCGTGGTCAACGTGGGCGATAATTGCGATATTTCTTATATTTTCACGTTTTATCATAATTAATCTCCTAATCTCCTCATTTAATTACTCTAACCTCTTTATTATATACCCGTTTTGCAATTATTACAATATTTTTGCCGAAAAAACAGAATAATGTACAAAACCGACCTTGCATAAACACTGTTTAAATGTTATAATAACAAGAGAAAAATAGAATGGGGGAATAGCTATGAAAAAAATTATAAGTATATTGACGGCTTTTGTTTTAACGGTTTCGTTTATGATACCGATACACGCAAAAAATTTAGACTACGGCGGTAATTATAAAAACATAATTATCACCAAAACTCTTTCTGATGTAGGCGATTTTTCTTACAAACAAGATAAAAACAAAGTAATAATATCCTTAAAAAATAAGATAACGTTTAAAGAAAACATAAATCAGAATATTATTATAGCTTGTTACGATAATGATTTATTACTAAAGACAGAAATAATAAAAATAGACGAATATATCAATGGAATCAAAATGAATGATTTTACTGTTGAACTTCCGTATGAACCGGAAAATTTAAAGGTAAAAGCATTTCAATGGACAGACTCGAATAATGCAGATAAATTAGTTCCGCTTTGTGAAGCAAAAGAATTAAGTGATGTTCCGGAGGTTGCTACTGAAACCCACACACGTACAACATACAAAGTAAGAGGGAGAGTAATAGAAACATCTCATTCAAATTCTTCCGTTGATTCTAATGAAGTTGTATTTCGTGTAGAGGCGACTAAAAATTTTGACGGTGAATTATTAGAAGACGGCGAGTTCAGTGTAGAAATGTATATCGGTGATACGGATATTGATAAATATTTTGGTGAATTGGTCGAGGCATATATTGTTAAAAACGAAGATACCGAGGAATATACAATTTTAAAATATGAAGTTTTGGGTGATGTATCAAAAACTATAGATATATTGGATATAGACAGTATAGATAAAGAAACTCGTACAATTAAAATGAAAAACGGTGAGGAATATTCCTTGGCAAGCGATTATACCGGTTATTTAAACGGAGTGGAGAGATATGACTGTAATTTGCTTGATGAATTGGCAAAGTTAATACCTGATGATGACTATAAAGAAGTTGATGACTTTATTGATTTTTATAAATACCTCAAGGTCAGAATTTTTGACTATATAGATGAAGAAAATCTTGACGGCGACGGAATTTATGATTTTATGATGATAGAGGAGTATTCATATGCCGTTATAGAGAAAATAGTACCGGAAGATGATACGATTAAGGTATATTTTTCAGAAATTAGCAACGGTTTAAAAACTTATATGAAATTGCATTTGGACTGGGGAGATTACTACAAATTCACTAACGAAAAAGGAGAAAAATGCGATATATCTCAATTATATGACTATATCGGGAAAAAGATTTATATAAGTTATGACACGAATAGCTTTGAAGATTCGGATTTTTATGATATAATTCTTGAAGGAGCAGAGCCGAAAGATATGACAGCTCCTACAAATGACGGATTGACTTCGGCAGAGGGAAATTTGGTATTGAAATATTCCGAGGAAAATAAAACCGCTTGTTTGGACGGTAAGCTTACAATGGAAAGCGGCGGAGATAAGAAATATGATATAAATATTGATTTAATGTGCGGAGATGAAAATTTGTTTTCTAAAACAATCCATACTGATTGCCGCATAAACGGAATTACTTTCGGAGTGGAAGCAAAAACTTATTATAATGAAGATTACAAATTAAAATCATATGAAATACCAGTTTCAAAAAAGCCGGACAGAGCTATCATATCTTTTGATACAGGAAATGAAGATATTGAAGATATAGAAGTTCCTGTTATATCAATGGAGGCAGATAAAGTATATGGTCGAGTTATTTCGATTGATAAAGAAAACGGAACTGTTGAATTTCAAATAGAGAACAGCAATAATTTTGAGGGCAATAATATTACCGCAGATAAACTTGTGAGTAAAACAGTAAAAATCGGAAATACCGATGCCGACAATCATCTTTTTGAGTATTCGGTTGCGTATATTTCAAAAGAAAACGATGAATATACGTTGGAATATTTAAAGCCGATTTTACCGACTGTTACTGCACTTGTAGAGGATATTGATGAAGACAAAACAATACTGAGTGATGGAATAATATATATCTATCCGCATGGTACAACGCAAAATTCCGTTAAATATTACTTGTTTGACGAGTGGGAATTTATAGTTGACGGAGTAGTTGTCGAGGCAACAGATGATAATATAAATAAATATTTGCAGCACTGTGAATCTATAACTTTAGTGCAGATATCAAAAGTGGGTGCAACATCACATTCAGATGCTTATAGCTATATAAAAATAAACGGATATAATGAAGAGGAGTAAAGATAATGGATTTTAAAGAACATATAATTGAAAAAATTGTTGATATAACAGGACTTGAAAGAGAAGTTGTGGAAAAATCCGTCGAAGTTCCGCCTGATGAAAAAATGGGCGACATCGCATTTCCGTGCTTTCCTCTTGCAAAGGTTATGAGAAAAGCACCTCCTATTATTGCGCAGGAGCTTGCCGAAAAAATGTCGGGTGATGATTTGATTGAAAAAGCACAGGCTGCCGGCGGTTATTTAAACTTCTTTTTAAACCGTGAAAAGTTTATTTCCGAAACAGTTTCTTCTGCACTTGACGCAGGCGAGGATTGGGGCAAGTCGGATATGGGTAAGGGCAAGACTGTACTTGTCGAATATTCGTCACCGAATATAGCAAAGCCGTTCCATATCGGTCATCTTTTCTCAACGGCTGTCGGAAATTCACTTTCAAAGATTTACAAGCACCTTGGATATGACGTTCAGTCGCTTAATCACCTTGGCGACTGGGGTACGCAGTTCGGTAAGCTTATATGTGCTTACAAGAGATGGGGTGTTAAAGAGGTTATCGAGAAAGACCCTATAAACGAGCTTTTAAAGATATATGTAAAATTCCACGAAGAAGCTGAAAAGCACCCTGAACTTGACGATGAGGCAAGAGGATATTTCAAAAAACTTGAGGACGGTGACGAGGAAACAACGGCTCTGTGGACATATTTCAGAGATATAAGCCTTGTTGAGTTCAAGAGAGTATATGATATGCTTGGCGTTAAGTTTGATTCGTACAACGGCGAGGCATTCTATTCGGATAAAATGGACGAGGTTGTCAATATACTTCGTGACAAAGGATTGCTTACCGAAAGCGACGGCGCACAGGTTGTTGACTTGTCAGAGCTTAACATACCGCCTTGTATCGTGCTTAAATCGGACGGTGCGACAATTTATGCAACACGTGATATTGCGGCGGCTCTATACCGTCACAGAACATATGATTTCTATAAAAATATATACGTTGTCGGTATTCCGCAGTCACTTCACTTTAAGCAGATATTTGCCGTAATGAAAAAAGCAGGCTGGGATTGGGCAGATGATTGTGTTCACGTTGGTTTCGGTCTTGTAAAACTTCCGGGTAAGAATATGTCAACACGTCACGGTGACGTTGTATTCCTTGAGGACGTTTTAAACGAATCAATCGAAAAGACTAAGGAAATTATCGAGAAAAACGGCTCAAATGTTGAGGATATCGAGGACGCGTCAAAGAAAATCGGTATCGGTGCAATACTTTATACATTCCTTAAAAATTCGCGTGAAAAGGATATTATATTCAGTTGGGATACTATGCTTGACTTTGAGGGCGAGTCTGCTCCGTATTGTCAGTACGGTTATGCACGAGGCAGAAGTATTTTGAGAAAAGCAGAGGGTATTGATTACTCAAACGCAGACTTCTCAAAAGCAGCATCTGATGAGGCATATTCGCTTGTAAAGCAAATTAACGGATTCGGTGACGCGGTAAAAGATGCGGCAGACAAGAACGAGCCGTTCTATATAAACAGATACGTTACAAATCTTACAAAGTCATTCAACAAGTTCTATAACACAAATCCTATTATGAAAGACGATGTGGATGAAGAAACAAAGAAAGCACGTCTTGCAATAGTTGACGCAACAACAAAGGTTATAAAGACAGCATTGGGATTGCTTGGAATTGAAACTGTTGAAAGTATGTAATTTATAAAAGGGTGTTGTATGTGCAATGATATATTCGCAAAATATAAATAAAGTGTGTGCCGTCTGTCAGATGGCACATAAAAAAAGCGAAGATGAAATGTATTGTGATATAAAAAAACAAGCGGTGTCCGTTACAGATACCGCTTGTGATAAATTCAAATACGATATTTTAAAACGTCATGTAAGACGTATGCGTAAATTGAAAACGAATTTTAATCCTGAGGATTTTTCACTGTAACAGTGCTTGACATGACATTTGTTAAGTGTTATAATTCAAATAGAGAGTAGGAGCAGTAAAACGATTGTTTCTACGTCATAATGTTATGTAAATGTAGATTACATTCTACACAACCGCCTTATGTCCGTAAGGCGGTTATTTCTTTATTACCCATACAATAAGCAAAATCAACAATAATTGTACCGTTGTTTCACTCATAGCTGAATCCTTTCCGAAACAACCGCCTACCGCTCAAACTCAATATCCGAGCCGTTAGGCTGTTTATAATATATCATATTTTGCGGTTATGTGCAAGCAAACCGCTTTTTTTAAAATTCTTTTCCGTTTAAAATTTCAACGTAATCTTTATAATTTTCCTCCAAAAGTTTTGGGGTATCAAGTCCGTAAGGACATTTTGATTTACATTGATTACAGTGCAGACAATTTTCTATCTTTTTCATTTTAGCCTGAACAGCCGGAGTAAGCTGAAGTTCGGACGGTGAACGTCTTAGAAGAAGTGACATTCTTGCACAGTTATTTATTTCAATACCGACAGGACAAGGCATACAATATCCGCAACCGCGACAAAATTCGCCTGCAAGCATTTTTCTGTCATTATCAATAAGTTCCTTAATTTCACCTGTCACAGACGGTGGGTTTGTGTTGTAACTCAAAAATTCGTTAAGCTCACTCATACGCTGAACACCCCAAATAGGAAGTACGTTATCATATTGTGCCATAAACGCATAAGCGGCGGCAGAATTTGTTATAAGACCGCCCGAAAGTCCTTTCATTGCTATAAAATCGAGATTATTCTTTTTACAGTTTTCAACTATCGCAATATCTTTGTCCGTTGCAAGATAGCAGAACGGGAACTGAATTGTGTCGTAAAGTCCGGAGTCGATAGCCTCTTGTGCGACTGCAAGACGGTGATTTGTAAGACCGATAAAACGAATTTTTCCTTGTGCTTTTGCCTCAAGCATTGCCTCATAAAGTCCTGTACCGTCATTCGGTTTCGGACAGAATGACGGATTGTGGAATTGGTAAATATCTATGTAATCCGTTTTCATATTGTTAAGACTTGTATTTAGGTCTTTCCAAAAATTATCGGCATTTTGTGCTGCGGTTTTTGTGGCAATGTATATTTTGTCACGAACGTCCGACAGCGCATAACCGATTTTTTCTTCACTGTCTGTGTAAAAACGTGCGGTGTCAAAAAAATTAATTCCGCTGTTATACGCATGAAGAAGTATTTCTTTTGCGGAATCAAAGCTTATACGTTGTATCGGCAATGCACCGAATCCGTTCTTACAGACTTTAATTTCTGTCCTTCCTAAAGTTACATAATCCATATGTTTTAGCCTCTTTAAATCAAGTTTTCTTAAATTATATCATATAGATTTACCACATTCAACATAAAAAGCAATCTTTGCAATATAAAAGACAATTATTGAATAACAAAAATGTGTGTGATGTGGTAAAATAGAAATAACATTATAATGGAGGAATTTTGTTTATGAAAGAGGGTAAAGTTTTCTGTTTTCATCACGGCTGGCATTTCCTGCTTGCGGATGAGTTTCCTATGCAAAAAGCACTTGAAAAGCATAAGGATAAAAACGGACGCTGTTTTTATGAACTTGATTATATAGAAGAAAATTGGGAGAGAGTAACGCTTCCGCATACGTTTAACGATACCGATTTGTTTCGTGACAGAATAAAGGACGCCGGCAGCGGTCAAAAACGTACTGCGGTATTTTACAGAAATTATTTGACCGTTCCGAAAGAATATTGCGGTCAAAAGGTACTTATCGAATTTGAGGGAATACGTCAGACGTGCTATTTATATGTAAACGGTAAAATGGTCGGATATGTCGAAAACGGTGTTGCACCGTTTGGGTTTGATTTGACTCCGTTTATTGATTACGATAAACCGAATTTAATCGCTGTTGCGACTGACAACACCGCCACGCGTGAAACGGATTTTTGTATTGCAGAAACACCGAACAAGCCTGACGTTATACCCGGTTCGTACTTGTTTCCGCAGGACAAAGAGGTCGATAAAGCGTATGAGGGTGTGGGATATTTTTGGAATTGCAATGACTTCAATCCGTCTGTCGGCGGTATAACAAGACCTGTAAAAATTCATTTTAAACCGCAGATATATTTGACTTTGCCGCTTTACAGCAATCTTATGACAAAGGGTACATATATTTACGGCAGTGATTTTGATATACAAAACGGTACGGCGAAAATAAATGTTGAGTCGGAAATCAGAAACGAAAGCGGAAAAGATGTCAAGGCATATATTGAGATAAGCGTAAAAAATATTGACGGCGAAGAAGTAACGCGTTTTAAATCGGACGAATGTGTTGTAAATTCAACAAGTGCTAAAATACCGCCGTTGTCAATAACACCGACAGACGCATATATTGCGGAGATTTTGCCTGACGGGAGAAAGCACTATACAGCGGTTAATGATGAAAGCAAACTCGGCGAAACGGTTACAAAGTCGCTTAACGTAACGGAAGTAAGCGCTGTTTCGGATACAACAAAGCTGAATTTTTGGAGCATATCCAATCCGTTTTTGTACAGAGCGGAAGTAAGACTTTTTGCGGACGGCGAATTGTGCGACAGTGAAGTTATCGAAACAGGTTTCAGAAAAGTCGGTTACGACAAGGATAGGGGTGTGCTGCTAAATGATGTTCCTGTTTGGCTTAGGGGTTACGCACAAAGGGCAACGAATGAATGGGCGGCAATCGGCATTGCACCAGAATGGCTGAAAGACGTTGACGCAATGCTTATAAAAGAAAGTAATGCAAACCATATTCGCTTTATGCACGTTGCAGGCTCAAAAGCAGATGTTCGTTCGTTTGACCGTCACGGTATTGTGTGTACACAACCGGCAGGTGACAAGGAACGTGAGAATTTCGGCAGACAGTGGAAACAAAGAGTTGAACTTATGCGTGATGTGATAATTGCGTTCAGGAACAGTCCGTCAATCCTGTTTTGGGAGGCGGGCAATAATTCGATAAACAAAGAGCATATGGCTGAGATGCGTGCGATTAAAGATAAACTTGACCCAAGCGGCGGAAGATTTATGGGGTGCCGTACATTGAATACAGAGGACGTTATAGAAGAATCCGAATTTGTCGGAACTATGCTTAACCGCCATGCCGCAAGATTTACCGCCGAGCATGGACCGATTATGGAAACTGAATATTTGCGTGAAGAAGCGCCGAGAAGAATTTGGGACGATTTTTCACCGCCTGATTTTGATTATAAGACAAAGTGGGGCGGAAAGGGCGGTCGTAAGCAGGTCGGTATTGATTTTTACGATATGACTTCGGAGGACTTGGCACTTGCTTCGGCTAAGGGCTATGGCGAATTTTTCAATGACAGAATAGGCGGTGCGTCGAAAAAGGATTATTACAGCGGTTGTGCGGCTTTGTGCTGGACAGATTCGGCACAACACGGAAGACAGGCGTACAGTGAAAACGCAAGAATGAGTGGCAGAGTTGACGCGGTGCGTAATAAAAAGCAGAGCTTCGACGTGTTTCGCGTTATGCAGTCACCGAAAAGTGCGATTAAAATTTTCGGTCACCGAAATTATCCTAAAGCTGACGGCGATAATTACAAATACAATGTGAAAAAGTTCAACGGCACATATTGGGAAGAAACAGGCGAAACGGATTTTCGTGACGCACATAATAAGACGGTGTATGTAATCGGCAGTTATGATATTGCGAAAATTGTTTTAAAAGTCAACGGCAGAGAAGTCGGGGTGTGTGATAAACCGATTTACACATTTGTGTTCCCGTTTCCGAATATCGACATAACCGAAAGCGGTGAGATAACCGCATACGGATATGACTGCGGCGGCAATCTTGTTGCAAGTGACACGATTAAAACAGTCGGTGAACCGTCGCAAATTCACTTAACACTTCACACCGATACAAACGGACTTAAAGCTGACGGCAATGACGTTGCATACGTTGATATTGAAGTAACCGATGAAAACGGCGATATTTGTCCGTTGTGTTATGATAAAATTGACTTTGAATTCAGCGGTGACGGTGTATTCTTGGGCGGATATAACAGCGGTAAATTTGATTTTGAGGATAAGCACGAAAGCGTTATACATAAAAATTACGTCTATGCCGAGTGCGGTACGAACAGAGTATTTATTCGTTCGACAGAAAATGTCGGAAAGCTAAAGCTAAAGGCGAATATGAACGGCATAACGGCGGAAATTGAATTTGAAAGTGTTGAAACTAAAAATGATACTCTTACGGAATGTACGTTTGACGGAATATACGAAGATTTCAAAAATGACGCAGACAGAGCGGAATTTGAGGCGATAGAAAAAATCGATAAGATTAAGTACATTCCCGAATCCGAGCCTTACTGCAAAATACTTGTGAACGGTCAAGAGCCTGATACAAGGGGAGTAAGAAGCCTTAATAAAAACGGTCGTATATGGGGTGCGGTGATTTGTATTCTTGAACGACTTAAAACCGAGTGGAGCGAACATTTCGACTTTGAATATAATTCGGACGAAAAAATACTTACACTGAAAAGCGGTGAATATATCGTTACGGCAGAGTGCGGACGTACTCATTTACTTGTAAACGGAAATGAAAATCTTATGGACGGTGAGCCGTATATTTCGGACAGCGGACAATTCGTTATGGAAGTCAGCGCTATAGCGTCATATATTGACGGCGTAAGTGCGTGGTATGACGATAAAGTGGAAGTTTTCAGAATAGAAACCAAATAATAAAAGACTGTCGGCAAAAAATAGCCGACAGTCTTTTTTAATCATTATCATTATTGTTATTCTTCTTTAATTTTCTGCGACCGTCAATAACGACCAAAAGCAGAAATATTACAATAAGAACAGTCAATACAATAGCCTTTGCAGACATAATTTATTCTCCTTATCTACAGAAAACGTGTTTTCCGATAGTTTTAATAATAGGTCTTGTACGAATCCATGAACTTGTTGCTGTGGATGGGTTGTAGTAATATATTGCACCGCCTGTCGGATCCCAGCCATTCAAGGCGTCACGCGCGGCATTATAGCAAGATGATTGTATCGCTTTGTTAATCTGTCCGTCATCAACGGCGGTAAATGCACCGGGCTGATATACAACTCCTGCGATTGTGTTCGGAAACGAGGAATGACGTACGCGGTTTAAAACAACCGCACCTACTGCCACTTGCCCCTCATAGCTTTCACCTCTTGCTTCACCGTTTATAACCATTGCAAGAAGTGTTGTATCATTAGAATATGAACTTGATGATGAGCCTGTCGGCAAACCTATTTTTGAAAGTGTTGCGGGACCTGCGATACCGTCGGCGGTAAGACCGTTCTTACGCTGAAATTCTTTCACCGCATTGGCGGTACGCCAACCGTATATTCCGTCAACACTTCCGCTGTAATATCCCCAAGACTTAAGCCTTGTTTGAATATTTGTGACTTCCTGACCTTGCGAGCCTATCTTTGACAATGCGAAAACGGTACTTTCGCAAAACACACAACATATTACTGTTGACAATAAAATTACCGATATTCGTTTAGATATATGTTTCATAAGAAATCCTTTCTTTCTTGATGTAATATATATCTATTTTTAACGGATATTTTGTTTTTAATACGCAATTATAGGTAATTTTATTTGAACGTGAATTGCAAGCGTCAAAGCACATATTTGCTCAGCACCGTTATTCGCCAATTCTCTTGCACAAGACTGAGCGGTGTTTCCTGTGGTGTAAATATCGTCAAAAAGCAATATTTTCTTACCGTCACATTTTTCTGTGCATTTGAATGCACTCTGAACATTTGTAACACGTTCCGTTCGTACAAGTGAACTTTGCTTTTTAGTTGCTTTTGTGCGGATAAGCAAATCTGTACGCATAGGTATTTTTAAATACTCCGCAACTTCTTTTGCTATAAGTTCGGATTGATTGTAACCGCGTTCCTTTAAACGTTTCTTGTGCAGAGGAACCGGAACGATATAATCAAATGTATCCCATATATCATATGAATCAAGATAATCTTTCATCATATCGGCAAGTAATTTTGCATAGGCTTTGCAATTTGAGAATTTTAAATCAAGTATAACTTTACGCATACTTTTTGTGTATTCAAAGGGTGACATAGTGAAAGCGATATGTTCCGTACCTTGATAAGGTGAGGCGTATGCCGTTTTGTCAAGATTTTCAAAACAGTGACGGCATATGCCGATTTTACCGTTTATAAGGTGAGCGGTGTCGCTCTCTTTTCGTTCGTCACAAAATACACAAATATACTTACTCATATTACCACTTTTTCTTCGGACACCTGCCGTCCGATAATCTTGCTCTTACCTGCATAACACAGCCACATACACCGCACGTTGAGCCGTACATAAAATCATCGCAGTTTTGACAAATATCAAATCTGTTTTCATATACATCACTGCTTACAAGCCGTACACTTTTCATTGAAGTGACTTGCTCAACCATTTTTTGAATATCGTCTTCGGAAAGAACGGTTTTTAATCCGCAACGTTTACATTTTGCCATTACTTTAATGTTATTACACAAGCACTCATTTTAGGCAGCTTGAATGAAAGTTTGTCGTTTTCAAGTGATACGTCAAACTTTTTCGGCTCAACTGTGTTCGGTGCGTCAAATGTGTTGCAGTCGTTCATATGCTCGGATACAAGAATTTCTCCGCCTGCAACAGAAAATTCACCGTCACGCAAATCAAGCTCCATATCTTCGTCACTGTCAAGACTTGTGTTGCAGATTGAAACAGTCATTTCACCGTTTTTCTTTGAAGCGGAAATGCTGATTTTAGGGAACTTCAAGCCGTTGATTTCCTGTTCTTCGCAGTCATAGTCAACGTCAACTCTTTCGCCGTCCATATGACCTTTCATCATTCTGAACAAGTGATATGTAGGTGTAAGCACCATTTTTTCACCGTCCGTAAGAATCATTGCCTGAAGTACGTTCACCATCTGTGCAATGTTAGCCATCTTAACACGGTCGTTGTGCTTGTGGAAAACGTGAAGTATAAGCATACCGCTTATAACGTCACGCATAGTATTCTGCTGATATAAAAATCCCGGATTAGTTCCGATTTCAACATCAAACCAGTTGCCCCATTCGTCTACGATAAGGTCGATTTTCTTTTCCGGATCGTATCTGTCCATAATTGCAGTGTGAACGTTTATAACTTTGTCCATCTTCATAGCGTTAGCCATAAGCTTATACCAACCGTCATTGTCAAATTCGGTTGCACTGCCTTTGTTTTCCCAAGCACTTTCAAAAGTATAGTTGTGCAGAGAGATACCCTCTGTCATATGACGGATATTCTGCATTAATGTTTCCATCCAACGAGTATCGTCAACGTTCGGACCGCCTGCAATTTTGTAGATTGGCTCATCGCCGTAGTTTCTTATAAATGTTGCATATCTCTTGTATAGGTCGGCGTAATATTCGGGACGCATATTACCGCCGCAACCCCAGTTTTCATTGCCGACACCGAAGAATTTTAACTTCCAAGGCTTTTCGCGACCGTTTTTACGGCGTTCGTTTGCAAGCGGTGAATCACCGTCAAATGTCATATATTCAACCCAGTCACGCATTTCCTGTACAGTACCGCTGCCGACATTTCCGCATATGTACGGCTCTGTTCCGAGCTGTTCGCAAAGCTCAAAAAATTCATGTGTACCGAAGTGGTTGTTTTCGACAACACCGCCCCAATTTGTATTTACCATATAAGGACGCTGTGATTTTTCGCCGATACCGTCACGCCAGTGATAGTCGTCCGCAAAACAACCGCCCGGCCAACGCAATACCGGTATTTCAAGCTCCTTTAAAGCGTTTACAACATCACAACGCATACCGTTTTTGTTAGGTATGTCCGAATTTTCATCAACATATAATCCTTCATATATACATCTGCCAAGATGTTCGGCAAATTGACCGTAAATATATTTGCTTATCTTTCCTTGATTTCTTGCTGTATTTATTATTGCTTTTGCCATTTTATTTCCTCTCTTTCACATACAAAAAATATCCGTTTTGATTATACTATGACCGAATTTTAAATGCAATATGTTAAAAAAAATACTCTGATATTTAATGTTTTTTTCTGATTTTTAAAGTACTTTTATGAATAAACCTTTCATAACATCAAGCGATTTTTGATGCATTTCTTCGTCTGCCGCGGCGGTAAGAGATGAGTCGACAATTATTTCGGAATTCGGACAAGCCGATTTTGCCATAACGGCATTTGAAAGTACGCATATGTTGCTCACAAGTCCGCAAAGCTCTATTGTATCGAAGTCTTTGCCCTCAAGATATTTTGCCATTTCAAGCGATGGGAATGTATTTTTTTCAAAACATAGCTTGCCTTTTAAAGCGTCGGCTAATTCGCCATAAAGCTTGTGACCGACGGTTCCTTTAATGCAATGGGGAACAGGCAGACTTTTACCCTCTGCTGTGGTGAGATAGTCGTCAAAATGAGTGTCTAAAGTATATATTATTTCGTCATTTTGGTATTCGGCGATTTTTTCTAAAATGCCTTTTTCAAGCTCTTTTGCTTTGTCAAAACCAAGACTTCCGCATACAAAATCATTTTGGTAATCTACTACTATAAGTAATCGTTTCATATTCATTCACTCCTTTTTCATTATTATAACTTAAATCAAAGTATATGTAAATAAATTTCACCTTTATTGGTATAAAATCATACTATATATTACGGATATGTAAATCCGAATTTGAAAAAAGGAGTTGTTATAAATGTCAGAATCAAATAAACCGAGCTGCCCTTATCCGAAGTGCGGTTGTGTCGGCTACGGTTATGTTCCGGTGCAGGAAATGGAAGAAGTTTATGATGATTGTACAGGGCTTATGCAAGGTACGATATTCCCTGAACTTGATTTGAATATGTGTGAATACGGTAAGGTTTGTAAACAGTGGGGAGGCGGTATGTGATGGAATGTTCAAGAGTTGAAATGCTGAAAAAAATTCAGTGCAGTAATTTTGCCGCTTATGATATGCTTTTGTATCTTGATACCCATTCGGACGATAAAAAGGCATTCAGAATGTTTCAGGCACTTGTTAAGAAAACCAAGGAATTGAAATGTGAATATGAAGAAAAATTCGGCCCGCTAAACCAGTTTTCAACCGCTATGCAGGATGAGTTTAACTGGCTTGATAATCCGTGGCCGTGGGAAAAGGAGGCTAATAAGTAATGTTTAGTTATAATAAATTTCTTGAATTTCCGGTAAAGGTTTCAAAACCAAATCCACGTCTTGCAAATGTGGTTATAACTCAATACGGCGGTCCAAACGGTGAACTCGGCGCGTCACTTAGATATTTGTCGCAAAGATATACTATGCCCGATGAAGTTTCAAAGGGGTTGCTTACGGATATAGGTACTTATTATCCAAAATATACCCACTTTGGCTAAAAAAATTTTGAGTACCGTCTAAGCCCCTCAAATACACATCTATTTTTGCTTTGCTATATATCATTATTTGTTCCAAAACCTCTCTTGTAACGCTTTCATCAAATTCCTTAAAATTAGCAAGAGTGGTTACTGTATCGGTTATCGTCTGTAATAAATCGCCCTTATCCTCGCTTACAGACAGTTTTTTGCCTTCTTCCTCTATTTCCTTATTAAGTGTATCAATCTCTGCTTGATACTTCTCTGACAGCATTTTAAAGTCCTGTTCTGAAATTTTATCGTCATAGTATGCGTCAATATTTTTCAGCTTCTTTTCCTCTAATTTCTTGACAGACTGTTCCGCCTTTGTAAAATTATATTGTGTTGGTGTATGGCTCTGAACCACCTCATTTATAATTTTTATCAGCTTCTTTATAATCGCTTCTCTGTCAAATGAAACATCATTAAGAGCCTGTATAACTGCGCTTTCTAATAGTTCGTTACCAACAGCCTTATTGTTGCAGCCTACCATTTCTCCGTTTACTTCATGTTCCAAACCGTGCTTTACGGAATTGTAGCAATACCAAATTTTTCTCGTACTTCCATTACTGCGTTTTCTAAAATGCGCTATGTATCTTCGACCGCAGCAACCGCATTTCAGCTTACCCGAAAATGCGTAACGGTTGGAATGTTTACTGTTATCATTCTTGTAAACCTCTGACTTGCGTTTAAATTCGGCTTGAACAAAGTCAAAGGTTTCTCTGTCTATAATAGGCTCGTGGTGGTCTTTAATATACACCATTTCTTCCTCACCGTTATTATACTTTTTTGCGTGAGTTAAAAAGTCGGGAGTTATAGTTTTCTTCTGTAATAAATCGCCTACATACTTTTCATTTTGAAGAATAGTACGAATAGCCTTGTTTGTCCATTCACTGTTACCGTTTTTGGTTTTGTGTCCCTCTGCTTGTAATTCTCTTGCTATTATATGTAGTCCTTTACCCTCCAAGTATTTATGGAATATATGACGAACTAATTCCGCTTCTTCCTCGTTTACTGTTAACACTCCGTTTTTAAGGTGATACCCCAATATATTACGTCCAAAGACAACCCCTTGTTCCATTCGTCTTTTCTGTCCCCATTTTACGCGCTCGGAGGTCTTTCGGCTTTCCTCTTGTGCAATACTCGCCATTATCGTTAAGCGCAATTCTCCGTCATTGTCCATAGTGTTTATGTTATCATTTATAAAAAATACGCTTACCCCTGCGGCTTTTAATTCACGGGTATATTGTAGGGTATCGACAGTGTTTCGGGCAAATCTTGACACCTCTTTTGTAATTATCATATTTATTTTTCCGCTTTTAGCGTCACTAATCATAGTATTAAATTCTTTACGCTTCTTAGTTGACGTTCCTGTTATTCCTTCGTCAGCGTATATGTTTATCAGCTTCCAATCCCTGTGAGATTTGATATAGCTTTCAAAATAACTTTTCTGTCCCTCAAATGAGTTCTTTTGGTCGCTCTTGTCTGTCGATACTCTGCAATATGCCGCTACATTTAACATTTAGTGTCCCTCGCTTTCTATTCTTGATATACATTCTTTTAACTCATCATCTGTCAGTAGTCCACGCTCTTTGAGTGCCTTTACAATACCAATCATTAGCAATGTTTCAAAATTCGGCTCATTCATAGCACATCACCATACTGCGAAAAAATATTATATAATAGTGCGTCATAAAAGTAAACGGCGCATTCTATAATATTTATTGTGGTGAGTGCTTGACTTATTCTAAACAGCGTGGAAATTATATATATAATCATCAAATAACACACTCCAGCATAATATTAACCTTATGCCAAAATCTGTATGTTTAACGCTTGCTTATTGATTTTGGTAATTTCATGGGCGGTTGGTTAGACCGCCCACAAATAAAATTTAAGATGGTAAATCGTGTCTTGCTTCCTTATTTTTACGATTGTAAAATTCTAAGTATTTACGCTTGGGATATATACAATTCCAATACTCGTGATAGACATAGCTCGCTTCCCGTCCATCTTCTTTACAATCTTCTTCAGACCAATCACAAGATACCATACAACGGAAGTTTACTTTATGTAAAAATTGGCGAGCAATGTCGTATCTCATGCAAATGAAAACACCTGTGATAGCACCGTTTTCTTCCTCAAGGGTAATCCCGTTCTTTTTCCAGTTATCAAATTGCTTGCTGTCCTCTTCGTAAATAATTGTTGCATGGTCGAATGTCGACTCCTGTATTTCCGTCTTTTTTAAGTCGGAGTACGGGTATGTATATAGATATACACATACAACAGATGAATTCTCAAATTCATTCATGCTAATACCTCCTCTATGTTTTTGTTCCAAGACTCTTCTAAAATGCTTATGCTAATCAACAGCTATGTTGATTTTTCCAAGTTTCGCAATACCAACCGCCTAAAATAAACACTGGCATTTTCGGATTACTTTGACGTTCATTATATGCCGCTAAGACTAAGCAATCTGACTCTTCGATTGCGAATCCTTTATTTTTTAAGAATGAAACCACTTTTTCATATGACATACTTTTGCTTCTTTTGAATCCTCTATTTATAAAGGTTTCATCTGAAATTCTCATGCCTGATAATTGCGTGTCAAAAGTTATTGATATAGAAACTTGATTATCTTTCAAATAGATATCTGCTATGTCATTAGCTTTTGGCTCATAATAACCTTGACAGAAATCACAGTAAAAACCTGAATCTATAAGTTCCTGTATACTAATGGCTACTTTGGTTTGGTTTTGTTTTCTCATTTCTAAATCCTCCTATTTTGTGAAATATACTTTTTTTACGGTGTTAAGAACAACCGTATTCTTATCATCAAGATTTGCTACTACGTCATATGAGGTTTCGTTATTTTTTACATAATGATTTTCCCTCATATACTTCATAGCTTCTCCGACCGATAATCTTATTGTTTCAGGCTTAACAATACCTTTTGAGCAATTATAAATTCTAAAATTGCGTTCGTAGTATGTTAAACGCTTAAACTTTTTGGGATTTGTGAAAGGATTTAAATATTTAGCAATCATTTCTATGTCCCTTTGGGTGGGGATATGCTCAATGTAAACATCAGATTGTCCCCATAACTTAATTATCAAATTTCGGTCAAAGAATAATCTCTTGTTCGAGAGCGATTTAATAAGAATATGTAAATGTAAACTCCTATTACCTTTGTATTCGGCAACAGAAATGTATTCATAATCCTTATATCTGCGTTTCAGCTTTCGCCAAAACAAATTGAAGTCATGACTTAGTTGTGCAGTATCGCTCATTTGGTATTCATAACCTAACGTCATAAATACCTCAGACTGTCCACCACTGAAATTATCAATAATTAAGTGATTTAATCGCTTGAATGTTTTTCTCATGCTGTCAAGCGATTTTGTGTTATCATCAGACAAAGAGTAGTCTAAAATCTCACCTGTGCGTTGATTTAAGTATGTACTACCTGACAATTTTAAGCATTTGAAATCGTGTGGGCGATACTTCAATACTGTAATCTCTGCGCTATTTTGTGAAATAATTAGTTTACATTCTGTGTCTGATGATATGTCTTGCAAGGGTTTCGTTACAATACTGATACCTTGCATTTCTGCTATCACCTCTCTTATTCAGTTTTCAATGTACAATTTTTCCTTTATTTATTTTTATTATGGAAACAAGTAGTACACTTTTTTAATTAACTACTATCAAAATAATTCATAATTCTAATACCTCTATTTTCTCTTATCATTGTTTTTGTAAAAACTCTAATCATTACACAAAATTGAGCAAAATTAATGTTTTACTAAACAATAACTCATATTGCATACTTGACTGCGCGCATATTTTAATATACAATACCTGTGAAACATCTTTTGTGCTGTTCACAATTAAAAGATAACAGAAAAATCAATATTTTGGAATATATTATCACTATGTTATATTTTAGTGAATTTTATCATAATAATTTCACCATTGTGAATTTATATTATGGTTGTTAACGGAGGGATACAAATGGCAAAAAGCAAAAAAATTATGCCTACAGTTTCAGAAGCTACAAGGATAAAGAATGCAGGCGACGATAAAACTCGTGTAATATTTTCAACAAGGTTGGAACAGTTATTAATAGACAACAATCTCACTCAACAGGAATTTAGTAAAAAAATAGATAGTTCGACAGGGGCAGTATCAACTTATATTAATGCACTAAAGTGTCCAAGTATTTCAACATTACAGAGAATATCCAAAGAATTTAATATCTCTGCGGATTATTTATTGGGACTTACTGACACTCCGACATTAGATGAAAACATACAGATGATTTCTAAATACACAGGACTATCACAGCGTACTATAGAATATTTAAAGAAATTAAAATCAGGTGAAACAACAGATAAACAACTACATACTCAATTAAATATTAAGAAGTTATATGCACTTAATAATATTATTGTATATGATAGTAAATATGATTTCTTAGATTTAATAGGGGATTATTTATATGCTGTTCCTGTTTCTCGTAGTGATTTAGTTGAAACAATAGAACTATCTTCACGAATGAGTAATAACAACAAAGGTACAAAATCTGATTACGTACAGAAAACTCCGATAAATTACATTTATGACTTTGGAGAAAATGACCTGTTACCTATTTTTGACATTATATCAGAAAGAGAGATTTATGATAGTTTTCTCGTAAGACTAAATAATAATTTAACAAAATTAGGTGAAAAAATCAGAAATAAGAATAAGGATAAGATTGATAAATTATTACAGCAGTATATAGAAAAAGAATACAGTAAAGATGACATAGAATATATGGACAAATTACTTGATTAATCTTTTTCAATCTTCTAAATGCCCTCTAAACACATTAACACTCAAACCAATATAAATTACCATCTCACTCCACAAAAAGCCTTATACCAACCTCTAATCATCTTTGACAATGGTATTAAAATAAAACAAAACATAAAAAATATTTGGAGTGATTTACAGTGATTAAAATTCTTGAAGATTTAGAAACGACAGATAAAAGGCAAAAGATGTTGGATTGTATCAATACTATTGAATCCTCGTGTCAGACACTAAAACAAGTAATTTCAAGTTTTTGTAGTGAGGAAGATACAGAAGAATAAAATTTCTCTCTATACAAAAAGACAGACTACTAATTTTCAGTAATCTGTCTTTCTTTGTGTTAAAATACCTTTCTCGTAAACGATATACTATTCAGAAATGCTTTGACTTGTGAAGAAATATAAATTAATGTCAATGCTATAAAACATCATAAATCACATTATCTTTCTATTCAATTTAATTCTCCTCAGGTTTAGTACCAAACTGCTGTTTAGCCCAATCAAGTTGATTTTTATTATAATCGTATTCTTTCGGAGCATTACTATCATAAGGTATTCCACGATAAGCTTTTAAAATTCTAAAACAATTATTCGTCTTATCGTAAAATGTAATATCTTCAAAACTATCTACTATACAAATAGGAAGTATATTAGAGAAATCTACTGGTTTACCATCTGATACTACTTGGTCAAAATCATAGAAGTTAATATGGGTAGCAGCTCCTTGGTAAGCATCTCTAAATCCATTTACACATAAATCTCCATCTTTATCAATGGTATACCAAGCTCTATCATTTACAAAAGATGCAGCAAATTCACTTGTTGGACCAAAAGCATTAACTTGAACTAAATTATGAAAATCATACCAGAATAAACGATTATAACTTGAAAGATAAATACCATTAGGACGTTCTTCAAAAATGTGAGAGTGTGAGAAAAAGTCTGTAAAAAATAATCCTTCTATGATAGAATATAAATA
>OLQI01000403.1_pt1 | contig 42375 bp, 42 predicted proteins | sample 1672171 | NCBI WGS metagenome assembly OLQI01 (sample SAMEA3136655, study PRJEB25190) | human gut metagenome
ACGCTTTGAAGCCCGTCGCCAAGAGGATTTGAACCTCCGACCCCTCGCTTAGGAGAGCTCTGTGGTTCTGTCAATCCCTGTCAAGAACTGATATGTTTAGCCTTTTATTATCAAAGACTTTTTTTATTTTCGAATCAAATTCTGGTAATCTGAATACCCTTTCTGTCAAGACCAGATAAGACCTGAAAATTAGCAGATTCTTTGCAGCTGCTAACATCCGGGGAAAGCTCTGTTGTTACTAACAGATATCATCTTCCGGCTACCATCCCCTTGCAAGCGGGAATGATAAACAATATTCAATTGACCAGATTTCTATTATTACTATACAACGTTGTTGTTGATTTGTCTATGGTGTTTCGACCACGACAGCCGATTTAAATACGAACATATCCAGTTGCCGGCCCGGCACCATTTTACCAAAATCTCCTTCATTTCATTAATATCTCCATCATTTTGTTGCTAAATGATGGAGATATTTTCTTTATTCACCCCAGGCTACTTTTACTGCTTTTTCAAAATATTTAGCAGAATCACACAGATCAATTACTTGTTTCCAATGACTTTCCAAAGTAGGAATCAGCTGCTGGTATATACGATTATTCTTTTTATGACCTGGTATTCTTATTCCATGGTAATCCTTTTTTCTGGAAATAATATCCTCCCATGGATTTTGGATTTTTTCTATCTCCTCCATAGGATCAAAAGCAGCAACAATCCATGTATCTGTACTGTCACATGGCACCGTAATAATAATATCATTTCTCTCGGTATCTGTTCCAAGCCATTGTAAAACACAATGTGTTATATGGCTGCGATATCCTTCCGGTGTGTTCTCATGATCTTTACACGGAATGTCTACCGGACATGAGCCATCTATTAATGTTTCACATCCTAATGGATGAACTTTCCCTTTATGCTCACATTCCACAGTTGCACACCGACAATGAACCTCTTTTTCTTTCCGAGCCACGTCCCCATCCATTTGAATTACAATCATATCAATCTGAGGAGAGATACCCTTCATAATCTTATCCAGATTCTGTCCTGTAGACTCACACCAGTTCCATACACCTTTCCACCCATTTCCGTACTCGCCTAGCATATTTTGTTCCGGCTGAATTCTCAGATAATCATTTTCTTCTCCGGTTATCTGATCGATCATGCATTTAAGTACAAGATAATCTGTCGGTCCTTCACCTACAATTCCTATCCTCTTTTTCATAACAGTTCCGGAACACCTCCCAGAAGTCCGTTAATCCAAAGTCTGGATAAGGATTGTCCTGTTTCTAAAAGTTCTTGAGAAATCTGGATTCTATTTAATTCAGCGTGCCCATACTTATTTTTATTAATGGCAAACAGTCGTATCCTATCATCCGCCAGATTCAGTCCATCCAGTACAAGGGGGTTATGTGTTGTCATGAAAACCGTCTTGTCGCTCTCAATTATCAGCTGACTGAATACTTCTGTGATTCTTTTTGCCAGTCTAGGATTTAAAGCATGATCAAAACTGTCAATCGCAAACATTCCCGGCACATCCGGGTGCATAGCCAGTGTCAGCATAAACAGAACATACAAAGCACCTTCACTGGCATCATATCCGGTAAATACTGCTTTATCCTTTAAAAAACGATCCTGAAATTCGATGACCTGTCGTGTACTCGGAACTCCCGGATTCAGATTCGACTTTTTGGGCCTTGCGATATGAATATCCGATGCCCACTCGATTAATTCAAGAACATCATCCATGCTCATTGCTCCAAACATTATCTCATCATCTACAGCCGAGAATAAATCCTCCATTGCATCAGCAAGTCTGCCGCCATTCAGTCCGATTGGCGTAACCTGTGTAGGATCTGCCACATTTCCACGCAGAGTAAGAGTATCCGGCTGATAAATCCCGTACCCAGAGATATAGTTTCCCATATCTGTATATTCTTCTCCGTTCAGTTTTTCTGACAGAGCATAATATCCTACCTTATTATTTAATTGTACGCTTGATCGATTACTTCGTCCAAATACATTTTCTCCGTTTTTAGAAACACTTTCCGAATGATATTTCCAGGTATCATCATCTGCAGGCGTAGTAAGATGTACAGAATATTCATACTCGTTTTTATTTCTCTCCCAGCTCATGGCAAAATCAACCGTTGGCATACTTCGTTCAATAGAACGAAACTGCGACTTATATAATGATGAAGTACTAAGCCGAACCCCCTTCCGCTGAAGACTATTATTATTCACACGGTCTGTCATGGCTGCACTCAGCACACCAATAGCTTCCAGAACAGAAGATTTTCCTGAACCATTGGCGCCAATAAAAACATTGATATTCCCAGGGCAGAAAGACACATCATAAAGTGATTTGAAATTTTTAATTTTGATTTCTTTTATATTCATTGAATCCTCCTCTTATCCCAAGTTTCTATAATATCTAATCTGATTTAATTATAATAATGTTTGAAAAATATGTCTATATCTAAACTCTAAAAAGCCTTTATTTTACAGCAATTAATTTATTTTAGATTTTATGTTTTTCTCTTTTTTTTGATACCTAAACAAATATTAGATATTATTCTTATTACATTATTTCCCTATTTAAAACAGAATAAACAAATACTTTCATTACTTCATTGTCTTCGCCAATGATGCAAGTAATGCCGCCATCTCCGGATTGGAGAGGACCTTTGCAAGCAGTTCTGCATCCACACCTTCCGGAACCGCTACCGTGTTTTGTGCTGTATTCGGATGCATCTGCGGATCCAGATTTTTCTTCTCATAAAAAGCCTCTTCAAATAATTCTGCATTTTTCTTCCGGTCGTCATCCAGGATATGGGAATATACATCCGTAACCATGCTGACCTGAGCATGTCCGGAGTCGCCCTGAACTGCCTTGATATCTCCACCATTCAGTTTCAACTTATAGGTAACACTGCTGTGTCTGAGACTGTGGAAAACAACCGGTGGGAGATCATAGTCTTTAATCAACTGATTCAATGGCTTCCGGATCGCACCATCCCCCAAAGGAAGACCAAACGTACTTGCCATGACCAGGTTATAGTCCATGTATTCATCTCCAAGAACTTCCTTTGTCTCATCCTGTTTTTCTTTCCACTCGATCAGCATCTTTGCGACAGACTTTGGAAGGAAAACCTTTCGGACACTGCTGTCTGTCTTCGGTGTTTTCAAAACACGGACTGTTTTATTGGTCTTGCTTTTTTCTGGAAATATCAGCAGCACATCTTTTGCATCCAACTCTTTTAAAGCGGATTTGCTCACTCGCTGGGATTCCTTATTGATAAACAGATATGCCCGGTTTTCCTCAATTGCTTCCTCCGAGATGTCCACACAATCCCAGGTAAGCCCCAGAAGCTCACTGATCCGGAGAGAGCAGGAGAAGGAAAGGTTCATTGCCAGCTTTAGCCGATCATCCTCACATACTTCCAGTGCGTACATCAGAGTTTCGGCAGTCCAGATCTCCCGTTTCTTTGTTTTATGTTTTGGTACGGTCGCATAGATACAAGGATTCTTCTCCATCAGCTCCCATTTGACAGCCTGTTTAAAACAGCTTCGGAGGAGTTTATGGATATCTCTGATGGTACTGGTAGATACATATTCATTCTTTCTTTTCCCAATTATAGGATTGACCACAGCCGGAGCTTTCAACAATCTCTGATAATATTTTTCAATAAAACGGGTATTGATCTCCGACAGTTTTTCATCCCCGATGATCGGAAGGATATAATTATTTATGAGAGAAACATTTCCATCATACGTAGATAATGCCCAGTTGTCTTTTCCATACAGGGCAACGTATTCTGCCAGAAGATCCTTCATGGTTTTACACTGCGGAATTATCATGGATCCCATTTCTTCTTTATATTCAATTTCTTTCTTGCGTTTCTTTGCCTCTGCCTTTGTAGCATAAGTTTCCCATTTCTGCTTCCGTTTCCCGTCTGCATCAGTATAGGAATAGATCACATTAAATTTTCCATTTCGTTCTCTGATCGATGCCATAATTTAACAACCCCCTTCTATATTTCTCTTTTCCAGCCACGCTTCAAATTCTTTTCGTTTGATCCGAACATGGTTCCTTATTTTTACAACCGGAAAATATCCTTTTGTGTACCAGACATTTATCATGGACCGGCTGACCTTTGCCATAAAGGCTGCTTCATCTATAGTAAGATACTGCAGATTGCCATTCCTTCCTCGTTCCCCGGTCTGTGCCAGTTTCTTTCTCCGATAATTCGCCAGTGCCACATTTTCTTCCATTGCCAGTTCTTCATAATCGTTCGCCGGATCCAGATGATATTCATCCTGCCCTTCCAGAAACTTCTGAAAGCTTTCCTTCGTGATTCTTTTTCGATCAGCGATCGTGACGAACTCAAAGAAATGCTGATACTTTTGACTATTCAGGATGCCATATACCTGATTTCTGGTGATTCCCAGCTGTCTGGCCATTTCCGGCATAGTGAGAGTAGCGGCCTCCATTTCGGCATCCCTCTTTTTATCATCCTTCGTGCGGTATCTGGACTGTCCGTCATACCATTTCTGAAATGCAGCTTTTGGTACACGTTTCCAGTAATCCACAATCACGACTTCGATATTATTCCGCTTGATCAGGTCATAAACGACACCATCCGTAACTTCCAGCATTTCTGCAAGTTCCGGAACAGAATAAGACCATTCTTTCAATTCCTTTCCCGGTTCTTCTCCGTTGACTTTATGATATTTAATCTGATTCGCATACCACTTTTCAAAACTCTCAATATTGACCCGCATCTTTCCGGCAATCTCTTTGGTCTCAAAAAAGTTTTTATGTACCAGCCAATACCGATCCGTCTTTTTAAGTCCCAGGAGCTCGCCCATCTCAGAAACACTCATCCATTTCTTTTTCGCAGAAGACAGCCTTTTGTATGGGCTGTTTGCTTCCACTTCCTTTATCAGTTCTTCGTATTTCTCGGTATTCATTTTTCCCTTCTCATCCATGAAGTTTTCCTCCTTCTTCCCATACCATACCGCACTTTTTCAAAAAAATTTAGGATGTCGATTTTTCATCCGGATAGGAGATTAGTTGGAAGATTCCGGCAGCTTATCCAGCCAGTCATCAAAGCTCTTTTTGGAAATACGGTACTTTCCGCCATCCAGCTGGATCCACCGGAACTCATTTTTCTTCAGAAGGTTATATATTGTCGGTCTGCTGACTCCAAGAATTTCCTGTAACTCTTTTACTGTATAACATCTTTTCTCTGACATATGTCATTACCTCACATTTCATTATTTTGGAGGCGACATGCCAAATACTCCCGCAAGTGACGGGGCATTTGGCTCTCGCGGCAGTCGCCAAATGGGCATGCAAGCATGTCCGCTTGGCCCGTTGCTCGCGGATATAAATGTCCCTCTATATATCCAAAGTTTCAGAGGGGCTTATACAACATGTTTCAGTAAAAAAATGTAAAGATGAGAAAAATGGGCAAAAAGAAACCTCCGTATGAAATGAATTATACGAAGAAAGGGCAGATACCATTTGAGATATCTGCCCATGCATTTAATTTTATTTAACTTTAATCAATTCATCTAATATTTTCTGGGTAAGCTCTTTTTGCTGAGTTCCGTTGAGATAATTAGAAGTTCTAATTACAAGTGTTCCGTATACGTAATGAGATCCAGAAGCAAATCCTGTCGAATCGAATGTGCCAAGATAATCGCTTCTTGATGTTGCCTCTTCTTTGGTAGTATATACTTCAATCGCTCCGCCGCCGTCTGTTCCGATATCAATAACGTTATCTTTTTCAATATATAATTTGGAACGATCTACCTGCGTGTCCCTAAAATAAATACATCCAATGTAACCACCTTGCTTATTTAATTGTCCATTTGGATCATGGTCTTCTGTAACAGGTGCCATTTCTGCAATTGTTTCAATATTTTTTAATCGATCCATAACAAAGTCATCTGTTGGTGCAGTGATTTGTTTTAATCCTTGAATGCTATCTTCGTAAGCCTTTTTTGCCTCATTAATTGCTGTAATGTTTTCAGAATAATTTGGAACTTCTGGGATTTCATCTGGAACAGCAACTTCTTGAATTGCTTTTGTATCAGATTCTGCCTTTTCTTTCATAGCTTTCAAATCTTCCTTAGAAGCATTCTCATCTACTGTCACTTCTTCATATACTGGAAGAAGTTCAGGATCAGCTACCTGTTTCTCAGAGGCCGTACTGATTGCTGCTTTAAGAGTGGCAAGCGTTTCTTCGTCAAAAGGTTCTTCTCCTTTGTTAATTACCTCCTGGGCGGCAGTCATAGCGCTATTTAACTCTTCGTTTGCATCAACCGTTGCTTGAGATGCAGTTATATATTCTCCAGCTTGTTCGTTGTAGGTTTTGACAGCCTCATTATAAGTTTCAACTGCCTTTTTGGTGTTATCAACTGCATTACCACATGCGGTTAAAGAAATCATGGTCATTGCTATAACAATCGTTAATAGTTTCTTTTTCATAGTCCAACCCCATTCCTTAATAATGTTGTATTTAATTATATCATGTTTTATTGTGTTATCAATAAATATATTACGGCAAATGCTCGTTGCTTGTTTTTTGACTGGCAATCAAAAAAATGGCTGAGGACTTACGTCATCAACCATTTTTTAGTTTATTGAAATGCTGATTTAAAAAATTCCTGTTTTTCTAACATCATTGGAACATAAGTTTTCAATACTTCAAAATATTCATACTCTAGTTCCTTTGTTTCAAGATAACATTTGGCAGGATTTTCGTCGTTTATTCCGACCTTTCTTGCATCTGTTGCTATTGCATCAATCTGACTAATCATAGAATCATAGGTCATTTTTGTATCTGGATCATCAAATAAAATCTTCAAATGCTTTTTCATTTCATAAATCAAATCAGGATTTTGTTCACTTGGATTATATGTTGCAAATGGAATGACATTGTCTTTTTCAAATGTCACATCAGAAACTTCACTTTTCCCATTCATATAATTAATACGAACCCCTGGTTGAACATTATAACAATATCGATTAAAGCAAACACCTTCACCTGAATCTTCTATCGAATATGCTTCCATTTGAACCCCCGATGCCACAAGATTATCACTCTTATATATTGGCGTCACTCTGTATAAAACATGATTCCCAGTTTTTTTAATATAATCCATGACATCACTTTCTAATGGTTCCATGATATCTGCATTCATATAACGAGTTCCCGTAATTAGATTATTCTTGTCGTCTGCGCCACCTAGTCCATGCGCAATAAGATGACATCTATTATACAGATATGCAGCACCGGCACCAGAATTAACTATATTAGGGTATTTGTCAAAACTCCATCCAGACGGTGTAATGCCTGTGATATTTTTTCGTGGACCAGATTTGGTTACTTCTTCTTTGTCTAAACAAGCATAAGCAACGCCACATCTTCCATAAAAATCCATACCACTATACTCATAATATGATCCAATATTCTTTTTTTCTTGTGCGGTAAAATAAGGCTTATCGCCATTAATTATTACATACGGTTGCCCAGAATATCCTTCAATAGCTTTTCCTTTTACATTGGCAGTTGTTTCAGACGGATCACTTGCTAAATAATCCGACAAAATGTGAGAGTAGTAAAGAAGTGCTGAAAAGCTTTCACACTTGCCACTTGAACTACCAAATAGGTTGTTTATGAAGCCAAAGTCAAAAACCTTATTTACGCTGTTATTAAGTATTTTCTTTCTTGTATTCTTAATCTCAACATTGTTTTTATACTCATATTCCCAACTGTTGTGAGCACAATCCAACAAACAATCATCTTTTATATTGATGTCTGATAAAGAAGGTACTTTTCTTACTTTGTGCAGTTTCAAATTATCAAGTTTCTCTTGCCCCAAGTTATCAGATTGCTCACTGCACAAATATAGTGCGTCCATCAGCAGCTTTACATTGTCGTCTGATTGGCGTTGCAAAGCATTGTCACCAAAAATAATTTGTGTAACATAGGTTTCGCTTTGCTGATCGTTACAGGCGGCATAGGTCGTTATAGGAACACTTGATACTAATACCAATGCAAGGCAAAAAGCAGTTATGCGCTTAATCATTTTTTCTTCCTTTCAAAGGCAATACTATTTATAATAAATGCTTTTTTTACTTTTTTGGCATTATATACAAATACTAGATTTTTGTCAGGTGATTCTGCTACTGGCGTGACGGAAATAGTAATAACGTCACCATCCTGATATTTGTACTTTTCAGCTTTCTCGCTCATGTAAGTAACTGTGTAATCAGATACACTAGCTTTTTTTGGCCGCTTTACTTCATCTACTATCCAATCATCTATAACGGTATCTTTTTTCCCATTTGAAATGGTAAGTGAAATTGTTGAGCGATCAGAAATACATGTTGCTGGAATAATCAACTTTTCGCCATTGAATTCGATAGAGATATCGTCTGCTTTAATATCGCCAGTATTTTTCCCAAACCAAAATCTATTATCTAATGCTTCTGTCAGAAAGATCGGATCATTATTTTCGTGAAGAATAGAAACGATTTTATCTTTTTCTTTCTGCGAAATATCTATTTCATCAGCTAAGGCAAATAATAAATCACAATTCAAATAAAGAGACTCGTTTACAGGTGGCAAAGCAATTTTGCGTTCTTTTTCCAAGGCTTTGTTATATTCTTTGGCTTCTTTTTTTTCTCTTTTGGTTGATCCTTTCTTGACTTCTACTTGCTTGATATCAGCCAAATATATTTCATTCTGAGCTCTTTGACCATCAGCAAGAATATTTACATTTTCAAACGCAATAGCATATGCATTTTCTAAGTATGAGCGATTTTCAGTTTTTACAAAAAGATCAATATATATCTGAGCTGTAAAATATCGAATACTCCAATCGAAATCTTCACCATCTTTATATTTTTTTGTATTTGAAAGAATCAAATCACAATACTTATCAGCAAAGGTAATATAATCACTCTCTGACATGGTTTCTTTCGCTGCAATTATTGCCATTGGTAATAATTTTGCGTAATCAAGATCCTTACGGAAAATTCTTGTAGAGATACCTTCATATTTGTATAGAGCATTTAAGCAGTTCTCATAATCTTCAGAATCATAATAATCTTTAACAAGTTCCAACCAATAAGGTCCGAATTGTTCGTAGGTATTCTGATTACTTTCTAACCAAGAGATTTTGCTTACAAGATTATCCTTTGCAGTCCATGTTACAAACGCTACCACAGATTCATCATTCAAAGCATAATCACCTGGGAGATCATAATCCCTAACCATGTTATACATGTAATTCAAAGCATTTTTAGTACTATTATGCAATTCGTCTGCCGATTCATCATCTAATTCCCATCCATCCTTCAAGTATTGAAGATCTGCCTGAGATGTAGCTGAATCGTAACTGCTCTTAGCATCAACAGCCATATATAACACGGATGCTGCCATTTTCAGTGTACTTCCAGACTGAACTGCGCTTAGTAATCCCATCGGATTAGGAATGGCCTGTCTTAATGCTTGAGCTCGATTTTGCTCATATATGTATTCTAATCGATCTCTCTTAACGGAAATCATTCGATAACCATTAATGGTATCAAGAAGATTTGTTGATTGAGCTTGTGTTTTACTATCAACAGCATTTGGATAAAGATCATTCTTCAAAGAAGAATAAACATCTTCAAGAAATGCTTGATTATTAGGTGACTGATTAATTCTTTGCGTCAAAACAGTCATGTAATTCAACATGTTTACGGAATTGCGCTGTGTATTTGATAACACTTCTTCAGCTTCTTCTGTTTCTTCATTCTCAACAGATTCAGCTTCTTCATCTGTAGTTAATGTATTTTCAGAATTTTCTTCAATTATATTATCATCTACAGACTCACTCACTTCGGTAGAATCCTCTTCGGTTGGCTCCACTACAACAGATTCTTCTTTTGTATCTGTTGTTGAAATTGATGAATCAGAAGGAGTGGCGTTTCCACCACATCCTACAATTAAGGCCGTCATTGACATTGCCAATAATAGTACAATAGTTTTCTTTTTCATAACTCTTATCCTTAACCTGCAATTAAATAAATTTTGTTTTCATCAAAACAAATCTGTTCTGTATGATTATATATCTGAATCATATCCTCCATTTTGGCTGTATAAATACCAGTCTGGGGATTGCTTATAAGAGCAAATTCCTGCAAAATTCCAGATTCAATAGATTCTGCACTCTCTCTAATAGAAGCCCCGCTTTCTTCTAGAAATTCATCCACAGGTCCCTCTTTAACAACCGGTATACTGCCAATTAATTTTCCAACAGCCTTACTTGCAGTTCCAATGCCTTTGAGAATATTTGTATCAATAGTACCCTTACTCATTTTTTCAAGGAATACTGAACACTGTTGAAATAACTCACGATATTCCATGGACATCTTTTCAATTTTGGTTTTTATTCCTAAGATATATTCTTCTCTAAAGTTCCCGCTTAGCATTATTTCCATCAATGACGCCATTGAAAATGTATAGAGAGATAGACGATAGTATTTAAATTTCTTTAACAGCTCTTTTAATGTCATGTTTATCTGTACATGTGCAAGTGCCAATTTTTTCCCTTTTAATATGCCATTGACTTTTTTCTGATATCCATCAATATTTTTTTGTGCTGTACGTTGAATATCAAGGACCAGCTTATGATTATTAGATATAAAATATTCATTGTCCCAATTCGTTTTGTATTTTTCAAGAATATCTGATAACACTTTAACGTCTGCTTCAATTTCAGCTTCCTTTTCAATCTCAAGAAATGCGATTATCTGTTCTTGCATCTCCTTTATTTCTCCCAATTGCTGTTCTACAGAAAAAAGTGCAACAGCCATCAGCATTATTGCAGGATTTACTGCATCGACAGCTTCTGTGGTAGCTGTGAGAGGTCCAGCTGCTTGTAGCTGAGCAAACTTTGACGTACCTTCTGCTGTTTTGAAAGCACCCCAAAAATTTCCGTTTTTGGCTACCTTTAATGTATCTCCGACAGCTTCATTTGCAAGCCTATATAATCCCTGTGTTTCAATTGTTGTTGTCTGAGTGATTGTTCGTAAAGCTGGTAGCAATGATGACACACCAGCACCCAGAGTTGCTAATTGAGCAATAGGCATACTCAGTGTTTTTCTATTTGTTGTATCGGATAGAATGTTTTGTGCACTTTCCATGATTCCCCTTTCATCTCGAATCATTTCTGTATCTCCTTGATTAGCAGAATCAATCTTTATTATTTCTCCCATAGTAAACCTCCATTTGTATTTTACATAGGATATGTAATTTTCGCGTACTATAATAGGTTATTTAGCTTCTTTACGTTCGACATAACGAAATTCGATATCATACCCTAAAGATTCTATCATCTGAACAAAGGTCTTATTTAAAACGCCTTCTTGCTTTTTGATGATACGATTGACATAAGGAGCTGTTGTTCCAATATCTTCTGCCAGTTGAGCTTGAGTAATTCCATTTTCTATACATTTTGTTTTTACATCAACTTCGATATTATTTCTTATCATATTAGTTCCTTTTCATAAGTTCATCTTATCCGATTCAGATAATTTATTATATCACAACTATAGTGACTAATAAATAAAAGAGTCTCAAATCTCATTTAGTTGCACGGCTTTTGGCAGAAAAAAAGCCCAGGAGAAATTTACTTCCCCTGCGCCCTGAAAGTTTCACTGATTTCCTACAACCCATTTCTGTAGATCTCATTGATCACCGCCTGGGCATGTTCCATCTCTTTTTTCTGGATAATCGCATCCCGGTCACTTAAGATCGCCAGCATCTCATCCACCAGATCTTCAATCCGGGGATTCGTCACCCGGTACAAATATCCTAGCATCCGGGTTGCGGTATAATCTGTATTCATATTTTTATAGGCTATTTCCGCACAGAACTCTTTTGGATATCCTCTGTCCAGCAAAACCTTGTATAATTCGTCCGTTCGATCCGATGCCATAAGCAGCCGCTCCTCTTATTTCAATAATTTCCTAAATCAAAATCCCTTCCAGATGATCCAGCTCATGCTGGCAGATCTGTGCCGGCCATCCACTTAGTTTCTGCCGCTGCTTTTTCCAATTCATATCATAATATTCCACTTCGATATTTTCATATCTTGTGGTTTTTCTCACGCCGGTAAGGGAGAGACATCCTTCTTCCGTTTCATACGGAGTATCCTTACTCAACAGTACCGGATTAAACATTACGATATCTACGAATCCCATATTCACAATTATGACTCTCTTTTTTACACCGATCATATTTGCAGCCATACCCACACAACCGGCACGATTTGCCTGTAGGGTATCCTGTAGATCCTTTCCCACTTGCAGATCTACCTTTGTAGCAGGTTCTGACTTTTGTCCTAAAAAGAACACATCTTTCATTATCGGTTTTACCATCTAGCATTCCTCCATGTCATATCATTTCTTCTTTTTCTTTGCATCGCTGAATTCATCCATCATATAGGAAACACCGGTTACTTCCCAGAATGCATCCTGCTTTTGCTTTCTTTTTTGTCTTATATTTTCTTTCTGTGTTTCATTTCTGCTTTCAATCTGTTGGTTCAGACAAACGATCTGATCCATTGCTTCATCATATAATTTCAACTGATCCGCATCTGCAAAAGGAAGCAGTGTCTTCAAGTGCTGATATCTTTCTTCAATTAATTTTTTCCGTTTTTCACGAACCTCATAATCAGAAGAACGCATGACAATCTGAGCACTTTCTCTAATAATCCGGCAATCATTTCTGATACTCTGATCGGTTGCCTGCTCCAAAAGTGCTTTGTCTATCGGCATTCCCTTTTTATATCCCTGTATCATGACTTTTGCCCATGCGTCTATGTCAGATCTTCCTTTTTTCCGAAATAATCCCATCTGTATACCCCTCCAGAATCATATTCTGATTATATCAACAAAATCATATTTCTTCCATAGCGAGGTTTTTTCATTTCCATGTTGTATAAGGTGCTCTCATCTCCCATATAAGTGAGAGGTTCTTTTTCTAAGAGCAAGATCCACCCGTGTTTAACAGTAGTGCCATTTTGGCAACTGTTACACTTACGGGTTTTCATCTTGATGGGGATTCCGGTCTTCGTTTCACTACGGTCCGCGCTAAACGCAGGTCCACTGGACCTGCAGCGCCCCCATGCCCTCGTTTTTGACATCACAGATGTCTTTTGGCTTCCACTGAAAAAGTGGTCGCAGCAACAATGGTACAAATGGAAGGGACAGCCATTTATACCTATGTTGGCATCACAATGTGATGAATGATTCCGTTGGAAGGGAGGAATATGGAGAGAAGAAATAAAAGAAAAGAAGTTACACATCCACATTTTGTAGCTGTACGACTTACTGATGCAGAGATGGCTCTTTTAGACCAGGGAGCATCTATGCTTGGGATTTCCAGATCAGAGTATCTAAGAAAATTACTTCTTGAAAAGGAAATTACAAACACGATCGAGGTAATAGCTGACATGGATGAACTTCGGAAGCTGGTCAGTGAATACGGAAAAATCGGATCGAATCTCAATCAGATTGCAAGGTATTTTAACACCGGCGGAGAATGGTCTGAGGAAATAAAGGATGAAATCCGGCAATGTATTTCCGAACTGTTCTCTTTGAGAAAAGAAGTATTACGAATGGCAGGTGAATTACATGGCCATAATCAAACACATTAAAAGCAGAAATGCAAACTATTCTGATGCCCTGGAATATCTGCTTTTTCAACACAATGAAAAAACAGGAAAACCGGTTCTGGATGATTCCGGCAGAAAGGTCTTGAGGGAAGAATTTTATATGGATGGACTAAACTGTGATCCGATGTCTTTTGACAAAGAGTGCGAGAGGACTAACCAGTTTTTTCACAAAAATCAAAAAAGAGGAGATATCAAAAGTCATCATTACATCATCAGTTTTGATCCCACAGATGCAACAGATTGCGGACTTACCGGAGAAAAGGCGCAGGCTCTGTGTCTGGAATATGCCCGAAAAAACTTTCCCGGCTATCAGGCATTGGTAGTTACACACACAGATGGACACAATGGATCTGGTAACATTCATACCCACATCGTCATCAACAGTGTCCGCAAATATGCGGTTGATCGACAGGACTACATGGACAAGCCCCATGAACAGGAAGCCGGATATAAACACCGCTCCACAAACAAATTACTGGATCATCTGAAGCAGGAAGTTATGGATATGTGCAACCGGGAAGGACTACATCAAGTTAACCTTCTTTCTCCTGCTCCCGCAAAAATAACTAAAGAAGAATACTGGGCAAAGGCGCATGGGCAGGATGAACTGGATAAAGTGAATGAGAAAATCCGTGCTGCCGGACTTAAACCGGCTTCCACCGTATTCCAGACACAGAAACAGTTTCTGCGGGATGCGATTGATGAATGTTCTCAGATGTCCGGAAGTTTTGATGAATTCCAGTCGCTGCTTTTGGACAGGTACAATATTTCTGTCATCGAGAAAAGAAGAAGTTATCGTTATCTTCATCCGGACCGAAACAAACGAATCTCTGCAGAATCTCTGGGTGCCAACTATGGAAAAGACTTTCTGGAACAGGTGTTTCAGAATCATGAAAACAGGAAAGATCTTTCTCACCAAAGCACTCACAAATCGGAGAATGCTTCAAAAGCCGATTATCATGCAAATCCATTTGTCATCTTTTACATAAAATCAGAGCTTCGTCTCGTGACGGATCTCCAGACTAATGTAAAGGCGATGCAGAATCAGGCTTATGCGCGGAAGGTGAAGATCAGCAATCTCCAACAAATGGCAAATACCCTGATTTATATCCAGGATCACGGTTATGACACCAGAGAGGATCTGGAAAAACAGACCTCAGACATTCAGATGAAAATGGAAGAGGCTCAGAATCAGCTTTCTGAACTCACTTCCAAAATGAAAACGCTGAACTCACAGATCCACTACACCGGTCAGTATTTTGCTTCCAAATCAGTGTATACAGAATTTCTGAAATCACGAAATAAAAAGAAATTCCGGCAAGAGCATTCTTCAGAAATCAGATCCTATGAGGAAGCGCGCGACTGGTTAAAAACGTTCTATCCGGACGGAAAGATGTTGTCGATGAAAACACTGAAATCTCAGAAATCAGAATTAAAGGAATCTATTAATGCCCAGAAATCGGTTGTAAAACAATTCCGGGATTATCACAAAGAACTGGAAATCGCTGGTGCAAATGTAGATGCCATTCTAGAAATGAAAGAACCATTGGTTCACAATTCTTATAAACAACCGGCACAAACAGAAAAATCAAAAATCAATACACAACACAAAAAGAAGGAGGATAAGACATTATGACACAAACAGAATTTCATTTAACCTTTGAACAGCAAGTGCAACGTTGTGAAGAAACCCTGTTGAACAAAGCAAAAGAATATACTGGAAACAGCCCGGACAGACTCAGCGCATTTAAAACCGCTGCAGCCCTACAGGAATGTACACCCGAAAGAGCTCTTGCCGGAATGATGGCGAAACATATCATCTCAATTTATGATATGTGCTTTTCAGAACAGGAATCTTATGATCAGAGCATTTGGAATGAGAAGATTACAGATACCTTGAATTACCTGTTCCTGCTCAATGCATTGGTCAGAGAGGAGGGTGCCCATGAATAGAATCGAAACAAAAATCCTGAACTGCTTTGCAGTAAAAGAGGCAGAAAAGAATATGGTCTTTGCCGCAAGGCTGACCCAGAGAGGGCATATCATCCATTCCATGAATGACCTGATGGATCTGTATAACCAATCCTTTACGAATGAAACATTAACCAATCTGGGAGAACTTCCTCACCCTGCCATTCAGAAATTTACAGTAATTACCCTGGCTGTCGTAGGTGCCAGCAGAAGATTCCTTTCCCAGATCACCCGACACCAGAACGAAGTAAAGTTCATGAGTGCATCATTACAGTACAGCAACTATTCCGGAGAAGCAGATTTTGCCATTCCATATGAGATTATTTCAGCACCTTCGGAAATTCAGGCACTTTATCTGGAAAGCTGTCAGGAAGACATGAACTGTTATGACCGCCTGTGCAAAGCCGGGATCAGCCATGATGCCGCCGGTTACGCAACACCACAAGGTCTTCGTAATGTACTGATTATCAGTGCAACGCCTTATCAGTGGAAGCATATGATTGGCCAGCGTTGTTGCCGCAGAAATACCGATGAGATGAGGATCGTAATGCTCATGATCTGGCAGAATCTGTATGAACTGGGTCCAGCTCTTTTTACACCGGAACAGACAGGTCCATTTTGTCAGAAAGGGAAATGCCCGGAAGGAAAAATGAGCTGTGGGCATCCCATTGACCATATCCTGCTACCCGATGAAATTCTCCATTTGGATTATCCATTGCTTTTCAGAGGTGATGCAGTATGAAAATAAAACTCATTGATTTTGGACTTACTCCCGGACACAATCCACTCCGTGTACATGAAAACGATGCCGGTGCCGATGTGTATATGCCTTATGACTGTACCATCCAACCAGGGGAAATTGTCAAAATCCCTTTGGGATTCGGATTAATTCTTCCGGACGGATATGCCGGATTCGTATTTCCCAGAAGCAGCATGGCAGAGAAAGGATTGACTTGCGAACTACCACCAGTTGACTCCGGATACCGCGGAGAGATCCATGCCATCATCAGCAATGTCAGCAATAAAGCTCAGACCATATCAAAGGATACGAGAGTAGGCCAACTGGTGATCACGCCCATCATCATTGCGGATTTTGTATTTGATCTGGGAAAAGAGAGAGGCACGGATGCCTTTGGAAGTTCCGGAAAATAATTGTAACTTTAAAACTGAGGTGCCAAACCGGCACCTCGACACAGATAAAATATAAAATACGAGGATATGATTATGATTACATTTGGAGAAAAATTACGATATTTAAGACGCAAAAACAATCTTACCCAGAAAGAACTTGGCATGGCTGTTGGATTTCCTGAAAATACCGCTGATGTCCGGATTGCTCAGTATGAAACCAATGCACGTATGCCACGAGAAGAACTATTACAAAAGTTGGCACAGGTACTTGGCGTACAGAAAGAAATTCTCACTGTGCCCGTACTCACAAAACCAAAAGAATTCTCTGCAGCATTCTTCTGGATGAATGAAATGGGAGAAGGTGACAGATTTCATTTATAATAAAAGGATGGATTTACTTATTTTCATTTAAGCAAATCCATCTTTTATTCATTTTTGGATAAAAGAGAATTTAGATTATTAAATGTATATTCTATATTCTCTAAGCGTAATACTTTACACCGATATTAAATGAAGATTTCTTGTCTACTACGTCAATCATTTCATAAAACAATATATACTTCATCCTTGTAAAAAAGTGTAGCCAGAAACCGAAGAATATTAAAAGAGATCTCATTCAATCTGATATGGATGAGACCTCTTATTTAATGATTACATCAATTCTGTGAATGCTTCATAGCACATTTCTTCAGTCACGACCTGCGAATGCTGTTCTTTTTTCTTATTAAAACATAAAGCATAGTATTTTTTTGACCATTTTCCTTTTGATTTGATTTTTGCAGACTTAGGATGTTCTGCGGAGAACACTTTAAACTGTTCCCGCCATTTAACGCTCATTAGCATGATAGAATCATATATTTCAAAAAGTTCTTCGGTTTCAAATACACTTGTATCCTTTCCCTTGAGGTAAAGATTTAAGGCTTTTTCAAATTCTCTCCAATCATCCTCTCGGATTTTTTTCGTGAATCGTTTTAGCCATTGAAATATACGTTCATCTTCTCTATTGCCAACTCGATCAAGAATATCCTGCCACTGCCGCCATGTCAGCTTTTCCACAACGTCTTTATCTTGCTGTGATAAAATATAACATTGCTGATAAAAGCTACGAGTTACGGAATTTGCTCCCTCGTCTCTTTTACGGTCTTCCTTTGTCGCAAAATGTTTTATCTCGTCCCAGAACCTTCTACGTTCGGAAACAGAAATCTCGTACTTCTCCAGCAGATTGCCAAGAAATAAACCGAGATTATATTTATACCAGACTCCTTGTCCATACTCTGCTTTCATATCAGCTTCAATAGTCGGTATTTCCTCTTGCAGAGCATGAAGAATATCATCTATTGAGGCTTTTTCTTTGGAAGACAGCAAACCGTCATATACCATATGGCCGTCTACTAATTTAACTATATGACCCACTTAAATCACCTCATTTCAAGCTTTGAGCATAGATACTTTCAATTTTCTCAAGTACCTGATCAGCTGCTTCCTGTGGCTCGAGTTCGGAGAAATCTTTTCCGTCCTGGCCAAACATATCATATTTTCCTTCGCCTAAATAGAGAAGTACGTACTGCTTCAACATTTGCTCACGGAGATATTCATGCTGGATGTCAGGATAATCCTGGACATTTAAGTATGCAGCATGTCCAACATTCAAGAAAATTGTTCTTCCATTTCCCGGGGTACACCACGAACGCTTATAGTTTTCAGGAGCAACAATACTCTGTATATCAAATGCATCGTTTTTACCATTTTTCTCATCACTATTCAAGAAAACTTTGTAGTGATAGAAGGTAATCTTATCGCCTTTTTCATATTGATTATCATCTTTGTTAGCAATGAGTCTTGCACGCAATTCCAAAACGCCTTCAGTAAGGTATTGTTCATAAACCACTTTTTCAAATACGATTTCTTCAATATAAGGGGTTATAACATCTTCAAACGGTTTTACCACACCGGTAAAAGATGCTACATCAACGATTTTAGGGCAGGTCGGATCACTTGCATTGTGTATGCTGACATTAAGTTTATAGCTGAGTTCATGATTGCGCTGATTCTCTATTTTGTAACATACCTTCCTAATTTTTTCTCCAAAATTTACCCTGCGGCTACCTTCAGTTGGGAATAAGCATTCATGCAATGATAAATTTACTGATTCTCTGCGATTATCCGGACGGTCAATATCAAAGAAGTAAGGAAGTTCTTTTTTCTTCTCTTTACCGCTTCCGATAACTTTAACTGAAAGAACAATACGGTTTTCAGAAAAACGAACAGAGTTATCTTTTGTAACTTTATGTATAAATGCAAGCTTCTCAGATGTATTTGATTTTACAGTAATCTTGTCACTTGCAATAGAAGATACAACTTCACCGGTTGCCGGATTAAGCACATAAAGTTTATATTCAAATTTCTTGTCTGTAGCATAGGAACTCTTTATTCTTACAGAGAAACTGATATTATCACCAGAAGTAACTTTTTCTGAATCTTTAACCGGATATGCTATATCCTGCCAGCGAACATCAAAATCTGCCTTCTTTGGTCCTTTCCCAAGGTCTTCAAGGCCAAGCTTATCAAAGAGGTCCTGAATATCTTCCGCAATTTGCTTTAGCTCGTCCTTCAGTTTTTTGTCTTCAGTCTCTTTATCTTTTATAAATCCCCATTCTATCAGGTTCGCTTTAGTTTTTTCATTGCAGTAGTTTTTGAGATTCTGATATGCTGCACGCAGTTTCTTTCCTTTGCTAACACCGAAATGAACTTTGTCTTCGATTTCAGACAAATCATCTTCCCATGCTTCGTCTACTTCTATATAACCCCAGTATTTGCCCTTAATCTTGTCAGGTATGTCCTTTAATTCGATATCACCGATTTTCATGCCTTTACGGTAATAGGAGATACCTCCCCAGATGTTGCCGCCTTTATCAAATACATATAATCCAAAATGCTTTACCCTATAATTTGAAGCATACGTTTCTGGATTTTGAAGTTCGAAGACATGAGATCCGTCTTTAATTCCGGTAGGGATCGGGACGGGAGTACCATTTACGGTAATAGCGGAACTCTCGTCCAAACGCTGGATAATGAGCCACCATGATTCTTGGATATAAGGGATGATTGTTCCCTGACGGATCGAGTCGGCAAGTTCCTCCTTTGGCATTTCAATAATAACTCGCGTTCCTGTACTTTTTTTCTCTTCCAAGCCGGTGTTATCATGAATGAAAGTTTTAGCATCAGTTCCCTCCAAAGCAACAGACATTACCTGCCCACATTTATTCAAATTAGCAACATACAGACCGTCTTCTCTAAGAGAATCAAAATAATAGGTATATGTTTGTGAGGCAACAGAATAAACACTCTTACCGGCACCAAAAAGTCCGCCGCCAGTTGTGTTTCCGCCTGAATTAAACATAGAAGTAAAACGGGACAGACGTTCAGAAGGAGGGAGCACTTCTCCATTGGCCATCATCTGATTAATAGTTTCTGAAGGCGTATTCTTACCAGTCAGACCGACGGTTCCAGAATCTTCAACAACTACAAAGCTTCCGTGTTTATTTTCTATGAGCGAAATATCACAGGACCAGTTCTTCCATTTGTTTGTTTTTCTAGCACCTACAGCATTCTGAATGGCGTCTTTCTGAAAACCATTCGGGAATGTAACACCTGCATCTGTATATGCACCAAGAATCCAATCGACATTATTCTTATAATTCTGGGGAATGGGAGTCATGGAATTATTCATAAAAACACCTCCTTGAATTAATCTAACGTAAAACGAGTACTCTTTTTACTTTCAATCTTACTGAACTTCTTTTTCGCTTCTTTAACTTCAGCATCAATAGCATTGAAAATTTTATCGACATCCTGTTGTGTATAGTCATAGACATTGGAATTTGAGCAATTGCCTAACAACTGAAGCATATCTATGATTTTGTTTGTACGGGCTTCTGCTAAGCGAACAAATTTATCACGTTTTGTCTCTTTTTCTTTCATTTGAGCTTCCTCCTACGACAATTATTTAAATATAAAATAGCATTCAATTTCAAGAATGTCAATAATATTTGAATAATGTTGTAAATATTTTTAAAATATTATAAAACAATATATCGAGTGCAAACATTTTAAAGCGAATATTATTTCAAAAATAGTTAATATATGATGAATTATATTTTTGATATTTAGATTATAAAAGTGCTATTTGGGAATTCTTTTTCTGAATAAGTAAAGACTGCATTGACAACCTACTGGTACTGTGAATCTTTTAATCCAACACATTAATAAAATCTGGGATATAGTAATATCCTTCAACGTAATAGATGACTAATAATTGCCTTTCAGAAAAGATGGCTTACTCATTTATGGGTAATGTCCATCTTTTCTTTTTTCCCAATCATGGTATAATTTTATAATAAATAGTAATAGAAAATCCACCGAAAACGATACGGAGAACAGACATGAATCTTTTATATTCAAATATCCTTCCATTAGGGACGGACGAAGGACAAAATACAATTATCGATACTTTTAATGAGCAGATAACATCATCTGACAGAGTAGATATTGCTGTAGGATATGTCTCCCGTGCTTCTCTTGACGAATTAGATCTCTTGGTTGAGCAGAACAACATCAAACAGATTTGCCTCATTATTGGCATGTACTTTGTCGAAGGTATGCCAGAAGGATCTTATCATACTGCTCTTAAATTAAATAGAAAATGGCAAGAATCCGGCAAAGGAGAAATCCGGATTGTCAAAGCATTCAAATATCATGGGAAACTTTATACCTTTTACAAAGATAATCTTCCTTTTTCTGCGATTCTGGGTTCTGCGAACCTCGGAGTAATTAAACCAGAAGCCAATAACCGTAGGCAGTATGAGATATCTTCTATAACAACAGACCAGAATGAACTGACAGAAATCAGCCAGTTTATAGATAAGTTAAAAGCTCCTAATATTTCTAGCAATATTGCAGATATTGACGGAATGCCATTAATTCGCGAAACCAACACAGCACTTTCTGGAATAGAGCTCGTTACAACTGTACCTCAATCAAATGTTGATTTTTATAAGAGATGTGTTGCATATGCATCATTTCTTTTACCACTAAAAGTACCTTCATATGATGAACGCCATATGGATGATGGGAAACATTTTACAAAATCCAATGTTAATGTCTGCTATGCTGCGCCGAGAAGTAAACGAAAGTCCAGAGATTGGTATGAAACCCAGCTCACCGTTGCAAAAGAAATCACGCGTATAGAAGGATATCCTGAAAAAAATAAGCCATTTTTTATTATTACTGATGACGGGTATTGGTTCAAAGCTCATACGACTAGTGATGGTAACAAGCAGTTTAGCGCTGTTGGGGATGAATTAATTATGGGGAGATGGCTGAAAGGACGTTTAGCAGCAGCTGGTCTTGTTAAACCTGTAAATGATACTCAGGCAGACACTGATCGTACCGGCATGATAACCAAAGAAATGTTACAGGAATATGGTTGCGAAAATCTTTATTTAAAGAAAACCGGGCAGACTGCTTTAGATGAAACCGGTAATCCACTTGACGTATGGATGCTTTCCTTTGAACCATTTGATCAGGAAGGAGCTGATGATTAATGCAGTATCTTAAAACATACCTTAATAAAATTGAAAGCAGAGGTAACACCAAACTTGCGGAATCAGTACTTAAAACTGCGGAAGAGGTTGGTAATGCATATATCAAAACATTTTCATTTACAAGTCACGAAATTGGACTTCTTTTCGGAAATGTTCAATCTGGCAAAACAGGTCAAATGTTTGGCATTATATGTAAAGCAACAGATTTAGGATTTCCCGTTTTTGTTTTGCTAACAACTGACAACGTTGTTCTGCAACAACAAACCTTAGATCGAGTTAAAGCAGATCTTGATGGATACTGCATTTGTGGAGAGAATGATGCACAAATTTTTATTGATAACAGCCTTCTCCAACCAACAATTGTTGTTTTAAAGAAAAATGCACGCATTTTAAAATTATGGGCAAACATATTTAATTCTACAGGTTTTATGAAAGGGAATCCTCTTTTTATCGTAGATGATGAAGCAGATGCAGCTTCATTAAATACGCTTGTTAACAAAGACCGACAATCTTCAATTAATAAATACTTAGATTCTATAAAAAACGGAGCTTCCAGCAGTATTTATTTACAGGTGACAGGAACACCACAAGCAATTCTTTTACAGACGATTGCATCGGGATGGCATCCTTATTTTACTTATTATTTCAGTCCGGGAGACGGTTACCTTGGAGGCGATTTTTTCTTTCCTACTGAGGGAAAACCTATGTGTATTCAATATCTGGATGAATTAACTGAGCCCACAAAAAATGTGGTAATCCGGCATATTGCGGTTTCTGCACAAATACTGTCTTCTGGCGGAAAGGTTTCAAACTGCCTCTTTCATCCAAGTGTGAAACAAGCAGTGCATCAAAAATATGCGGATGAAATAATGCATGTTCTTTCCTGGTGTGTAGAACATAAAGATTCAGAATTCACAGAATTACTAAAAAAAGAATACGACCTTATTTGTCCTGCCAAAACCGGTAAAATTCCTTATGAGTATTTTATAAACAAAGCCTATGAATTATTAGATTCACATTCAATCAAAGTATTAGTCATGAACGGAAAAACTGATGTTGATAGCGCTCAATATGAGAATGACTGTAATTTTGTTATAGGCGGGAATACATTAGGACGGGGTGTTACTTTCCCTGGATTGCAGACAATTTATTACACCAGAACCAGCAAAAATCCCCAGGCAGACACAATGTGGCAGCACAGCCGCATGTTCGGTTATGATCGTGATCCTGGATTAATGAAGGTCTTTATTGACGAGCATTTATACAAACTCTTTGCTGATATAAATGCCACAAATAATTCTATTATTGCGCAGGTTGAAAACGGTATTAATAATATCAAAATATATTATCCAAATGGACTTAATCCGACAAGGAAAAATGTACTTGATAATGATCACGTTGAGATGCTGTCTGGAGGAACAAACTATTATCCATTTAATCCGGATAATGACTCAATAGAAGACATCTCAACACTTCTGAAACCTTTTGAAAGTAGTGAGCCATACTATCAAGTCAGCCTTAGAATAGTAAAAGAAATTTTGAAACATATTATTCCAAGTCCTGATTTCAAAATGGGAGCTTTTTTATCTGTAATTGATTCGATTCTTGCAGAACAACCAACTATGCAGGGCATCTTAATTGTCAGAAGAGAAAGAGATGTTGCGCAAGGAACAGGTGCCTTGTTATCACCAAATGATTGGCAGCTTGGTAAAGAATTTCCATCTAAACTAGTTTTAACCATGTATCAGGTCACCGGCAAAAAAGGCTGGCATGGCAAGCAGCTTTGGGTACCAAATATTAAACTGCCAGGAGATATCATCTACTATGATGTTATTGAGGAGAATTAGAAGCTATGACACCCGTATATCCTGATAATATCGTAAAACAACTATTATTTGATCCGATATCTCTCGGTGCAGATAAACTATGTATTCTTTCACACCATGCAACGCCCAGCATGGCTTCATGGTTATTAAAAAGTTTTGAAGAATCCTGCGTATCTGATATAACGATTGAATTGATTATTGGATCTACCATAAATGAGGGGATAGATAGTATATCTCACGATGGATTTAAAGAACTACAAGGAGATCGATATTCTAAAATATATAAAAATTTTACGTGCAGTTATCTTTATCAAGGATCTGTCCCTAAAACCAATTTATACATTTGGTTAAAGGATGATATACCAATTTGTGCTTATTCTGGAACCTTTGAATTTACACAAGCTTCTTTATTGAGAAGCTGTAATTATTCATTGGATTTATGTAAGCCTTATGACGCATATAGAAAATATGAAAATGCAGTTACCCGCTCTATTTTTTGCAATCATGCAGAGGTAGAAGATTATATTATTGTAAGTTTGCAATCAAAGTCACCAGATTTATTCAGCGCACGCTCCACAGATCAAAGCATACATCTATCATTTTTAACCAGAACTGGAGAAGTTGGGAAACGATCCGGTTTAAATTGGGGGCAACGACATGGTAGAAATAAAAATGAAGCATACATTCCGCTACCAATCCATATTGCAACAAGTGGTTTTTTTCCATTGAATAAACAGCATTTTCTTGTTGTAACCGATGACCATCACACTTTGCTATTGCGTGTAGAACAGCAAAATGATAAAGCCATAACAACCCCTGCCAGCAATGCCTTGCTTGGTGAATATTTTAGAAATCGTCTTGGATTACCCAATGGTGCGTATGTCCATACCAGTGATTTGATTAATTATGGCAGAACAGATGTGAGTTTTATAAAAATAGATGATGAACAATATTATATGGACTTTTCTGTTGATGAACAGTAAATAAGAGCAGGGTATTATCCACTGCTCTTATTCCTCGTCTTCATCACTTATTTTTATATCAAAAATAGTCTCTTCAATAACCTGAACACACTGTTCAAGATTATTCTTAATATCTTTTCCCCAGAATCTAATTACAGTCCATCCTAAAAAGAGTAGTTTTTTATTAATCTCTTCATCTCTTTCTTTATTTCTTGATATTTTATTGATCCAATAATCACTGTTATGGCTTTTTTCCAATCGAGGTTTTAAAATCTCCCAGTCTTTTCCATGAAAAAATTCGCCATCACAGAAAATCGCAATCTTGTATTTGGTCAATGCAATATCTGGTTTTCCGGGAAGTGCATTATAATTTTTACGATATCGATAGCCTTTCTGCCACAAAGCTTTTCGTAGCAAAGTTTCAATAGACGTATCTTTGCTGCGTATGTTTTTCATGTTTTTTCGGCGTTGCTCAGGCGTTAAATTATCCATTAACAATCACCCCTGGATAAAGCTGTTATTCATTTATGTTTGCTTCTGTGTATGGATATTCTATTCCGGCAAAACTCTTTAAAATTGCTTCAAAAATAATCTTTGCTCCTTTGCAAGGAACTGCCATTCCTATTTGTTTACGAACACCTTCTTTACTTCCTTCAAACACATATGTATCCGGAAAAGTCTGGAGTCTTGCTCTCTCTCGATTAGTTAAGGCCCTGGGATCGCTCCAATGATAAATGTGTGTGCCGCCACCGCCACTGCCAGTAACTGTATAAGAAGGTTTTTCTGGATCCAATCGTTTATATATCTGGCTTATCTTGGCTCCTTTAATGTTCAATTTTAAATCATCCGGCAAATCTGCTGTAAATGCATTTTGTCCCGGAAGAATATGTTGTAAACGTCTGACAACAACATCAGATTGTTTTGTTCTTTCATTATTAGCCGCGTCTTCTGGGATTGGTGGTACCTCTATGGCTGTCCTACATGAGTTATCGATTCCTTGATAAGGTTCTGTAGAAGGCACCTTAAATGTAACCGGGATATCATTCCTTATTCCCACAATGATTATTCTATGTCTGGCTTGAGGAATTCCATATTCTTCAAACTTATAGAGATGTGGAGTTATTGTATACCCAGCATCCCTAAGCTCTGTCAAAATTTTTGTAAATGCCTTCCCTTCATTTGCATTTCTTAATCCACCGACATTTTCCGCTAAAAACCACTGTGGTTTAAATAATTTTAACGCCTTAACACCATAAGAATATAATGGACCATAAACACCTTCCATCCCTTTCTGTTCTCCTACAACGCTATAATCATTGCAGGGGAAACCAAATGCCAGGGCATCTATGGGAGCAAGTTTACTCATATCAAATTTTCGGATATCCTCATGATAAACCGTCTCCGGAGCATCAGGACAAATATTCCGACGATATGTATCACATGTACTTGCATCATAATCATTTGCCCACTGATGAACAATCCGAAAGTCCGAATTTGCAATATCTGCATGTGTAGCACCCCAAGCAATTCCACCCGGACCACAAAACAGTTCTCCCAATCTAAAAACCATACCTACAGACCTCCTTCCGAAATTTCATCAGTCTTTTTTCTCGAAATCATAAAATCAATTAGTAATTGTAAATATTTACAATCGGTATCATCTAGTTTTTCTAAATTATGCAGCTTGTTACTGGAATTGAAATCATTTTCAGAGATATATCCTGCTGCCAAAAGGATGTCAAATGGATGCATACCAAGTGCTTTTGCGATTTTGCACAAATTTTCCCAATTAGGAGTTTTTCGCGTTCCATTTTCTATTTTCATTATTTCACTATCGCTTATACCACAAGCAATTCCAAGATTTTTTTGTGACAACTTGGCTGCGGTTCTTTTTTCTTTTATTAATTTACCAACATTTGACATACTCCCACCTCTTAAATAGAATACCATTTTTGCTGCTTTTTGTCAATCAAAATATTATATATCGCTGCTTATAGGCAGCGTCAATGGTATTTATAAAAAGGTCCAGAGAGGACACTCCCCTCAAGACCTTTTATTCGCTCTTCCGGCTATATTTATATATTGTTACTTCCTGCTTCTTTCCTGAACCATCTGCTGTTCCAGATACCTCGGCACCGGCTTCCCAGACCTTTTGGCAATAGCAATCTGTTTCTCATGAAGTTTCCGAATCACAGAAGTTCTTTTCTTCGGACGATTCGATGTTGATTTCTGCGTTTTTTCAACTGTCTTTTTCTGATTATTGACCTGACCATCCACCATATCATAATTGGCTTCTGTTCCTGATTCATGGCTTCGTTCATACATCCCGTTCTGGAAATATTTCTGATATAGTTCCATCTTTATCTGCAGCTGTTTCATCCTTTCCGGATACTTATCCTCAGGATGAATGTATTCACGGATCTTCTGCTTGGCAGTTTCATCAAAACCTCCTATTCCGGTTTCTGCCACATATTTTCCGTAACTGTCGAGAATAATCCTCGCAGCCCGTTTCCGGAATTCCTGATGCTCCAGAAGATAAAACTGTTTTCCATCGATAATGATGTAGTCTGTTACCCTCCAGTTTCCAGAATAGCCATCGATCTTATAATCTTTGGTATACACGGACAGAACACTTCCTGTCGTACCCATACGGATGAATCCGCTGATTCTTCTGGGATGATCATCACTCAGATAAAAGCAGGAGATTTCTCCTTCATGATTAAGCACCAGCACATCACTGACTTCTGTTTTATTCCGGATCCGTTTCCAGATATCATTAGCGGTCTCATCCGGCTTCATTTCACCAACCATCATATGCCGGTAAAATTCCACACGAACAGCAAGATTCTTTTCCCGGACCTCGTTGTAGGATAGATGCCATAGTTTCCGTCCGGCAGTCATCTTATTGACACGATAAAGGGCAAATTGATTAATCTTCATACGCATCATCCTCCGATGCCAAGAGATATGAATCCAGATCCAGTGTGTAATAATACTTGTCTTCAATCTGCTGCAGTTTCTCGATCAGCGAAGATACGATTTCAATCATCTCTTCATCGGACACATCCTCTTTTGTTTCTTCCAGAACATCCAGTGTTTCCTTTAAAGTCTCTACGGTATCCTGTCTGGTCTTTTCGGCAAAGATCGCCATTACCATTAATTCATTTTCTTCAAATTTTACTGGTTTCATAAACTCATCGCCTCCCTTCTGTGCTGTGATTTTGTTTTCTGTCTTTCCGGTTTCTGTATTTGTTCCGGCATTTTTCTTTCATTCTGCCTTTTCTCAATGATCTTTTCAGCATCTGACAACGCTTTCTGTACCAGCTTGTTATCCCGATATCCTGGAATAGAGTTGATGATTTCTTTCTGTAACGAATTTCCCACATACAGATCAAACATTCCAGCGTAGTCGCTGTCATCTTCCAGGTTAAAACCAATGCTTTTTATTCCATTCATCCGATTGCCCGGTATCTGATCAAAAATAGAAAAAGCCTGTTCCAGAGTCAGATCCTGATGAAATTCTCCAAGGACCGGAAATTCGGAACATTCTGCTACATAAAAACTGATGCGAGATTTATCCTCATCCGGAAGCAGTGGAAGAGTAGTATTTTCTATTCCGATCATTTCCTGTCTCTGTTTTACAAAATCCGGCAGTTCAGTGAAACCAAAGCTGTCAACATAGAAAGCCCGGAGATCACCATTTTGATTTGTAATGACCACATCACTGACGGACATGGAATGGCCTCTAAAATCAGCCGGATGGTTCTGGTTAAATACACTGTAGAGAGTATCCAAGTTATCCGATGGCTGAAGAATTCCGGAATACACACACTGATAATCACCGGCAGTTACTTCCATTCCCTGAGATTTTACAAAATCCATTCCCATAAACAGATATTCCATTGCTTTTGATCCATGGTCAATCTGATAAATGGCAAAACGCTCTTCTCCATCAAACATCAATTCTTCCGAAGTTTTTTCAAATCGTTCCGGATGCATTACACGTTCCACCCGCTCTGCTGTATCAGGATCTTCCAGGACGACACCCTCCAGCCATTCTTGTACATCATTCCAGGAATCTGCAATCCACGCACCACTAATTTCATGGGTTCCATCCGGCAGAAAACGGAGATTCCCATCTGAACTTTCAAGCTCATCAAAATGATATCCCGCAGCTTCCACTGCCGGTATCAGTTTTTCTTTCTGTTCTGATTCCAGTAGCAGTTTTTTCTCTGTGAACAGCTCCTGAAGCTTCTCGGATAATTCGTCGATCATTTCCCCGGCAGTCTTTCTGATCGTGTCCATTGATGTTTTTAATTCTTTCATATCACGCCCGCTGCTCCATCCGGCAATATACGGGAAACTGTATTCAGAAGTATCTACACCAAAGGCAGAGCAGACACAATAAGCGACAGATTCAGCTTCAACTTCTTTTGTCAGCCGGTCCTTTTCAATGCCCTGTTCTGCCATCAGATCCTTATCATGGAGTCTTGCATGTCCGGTTTCATGAATTGCTGTTTTAATGGTCTGGCTGTCGCTCATCCCTTTTTGAATTACGATCTCTTTATCGACCGAATGATAATATCCCTTTGCTTCGCCTTCAATCTCATCAAATCGGATTGGAACAGGAGAGACCTCTGTGATTGCTTTCATAAACAACTCATAATCAGCAACCGCCTCCGTTAATTCCTCAGGAGCCAGTGTTTCAATGGGTTCTCCGTCCGTCTGGCTGATGTCAAAAACGGTCGTTGGCTTAAAACGAGGGATGATCACTTCAACTTCCTCTGTCTTTGGTTTTCCATTCCCATCAAGAAGAGGCTTGTTGTTCTGATCCAGAATTTCCTGTTCTCGTTTTCTTTTTATTGGTGCCGGGGCAAGAATTGTGATTCCTTTTTCCCCTTTTTTTACCTGTCTACCCATTGACTGCCAGTTTCGGTATCCAGTAACAAGTGTTGCATCCGGTCTCTGCATCGCAATCAAGAGTGTATTATTAAATGAATATCTGTGAAACTTAGACATGGTCTGCAGATACTGGGCATATTTATCACCGGTAAAGATATTCTCCACGCCAGTCTCCAAAGATTTCAGGATGCTGTTCATATCCTTTCCGGCAACCGGAAGTGGGATAGTAGCTGATGGAATAGGCTGGATTTCTTCAAAATTATTCTCTCTGTTCATTCGAACTCCTTTCCAAAGCCCCGCTGGTTTTGATTCCGGCGGGGCTTCTCATACACATATTTTTAAAGTGACATATCATTTGCTTTATGCTTCGGTTTATGTACTGGCTGAGACATATTTGCATCTTTCTTATCGGGCATTGTTTGTTCCTTTCCTTTCGCTTTCTGACGATCTTCAAAAGCAGATGCTTTTTCAAAAATCCTGTCCTTAGTATCATAGTGATACACTTCATCCGCCAGCTTTTCTTCAGGACGGACTTCACTGTTATTCACTTCCATTACCATGTGTTTTAATTCACGGGAGGTCATCTCTCCATTATCCGGAAGAACCAGCATTTCATGGGTGGAAGAGGGAAGAATATAGTAATCTCCCTTTAATGCTTCTCCAATCTGATCCATCTGTCCGGGATAGAAGAGAACTGCAGCACCATCGAGCATCTGCTCATTCGTAACAATGGTGAGCGGAACAGCCATATTCTGATACATTTCTTCCATCATCTGGTCAATATCTTCTTCTTTTATACCGGCAGCCCGCATATCATTTCTCATCATGTTTTCCATCATTTTATCCATAGATTCTATCTTGACCGGAAACACCTTCGGACTGTTTTCCAGAGCATCCTGATGAAGCTGGTCCTTTGAAACACCAAAAAGTTTCATCATTTCGTTGTTTACAATCGCAGAAGCAATGCCATCTGCTCCGGAATTAGCAAAGATATGATAGGTAATCGCCAGATTCTCTACACGTGTATGGGGAACTTTTGACAGCATTTCCTGATTCCTGTCCGCATCAGATACCCGGATAAACAGATTCTCTTTTGCTTTTTCATAATCGGTCAAAATACCCATGTCAATGTCCATAGGTGTGATCTGCACAACCTCAGCCATCCGTTCCATAATATCTTCCATCTCCATCTGAACATCCTGCATCTGTTCATAGAACATGTTCAGGTTCAGTGTCGGGGAAGACACCTGGCTCTCCGTTCTTACCGTCATCCCCAGATAGCTTTCATTCAGCTTTTCATGGGGATAAACATCAACACTGGCATTTTTATATTCATCCGGAAGATAGTCTTTGATTGTTTCTTTTACAGTTTCTACAAATTTTTCAAATTCCATATTTTTCATCCTTTCCTATTTCATTTTTCTATTTCTTCTTGCCTTTTCCAGAAGGCTTTTTACTCGGAAAATCCAGAGAAAAATTCACACGATCTTCACTGGCATCCATGATTAAATCCGCTTCAAAATACATATTTTTCTTGGCAGAATACAGATCCTTTACCTGGACTTTTCCGCTTTTTAAAAGCTCTGCCGCCATACGTTTATCGATGGTTTTCTGCATCCGCTCCAGATATTTTGTTTCTTTCCAAAGAGCAAAGCGACATTCCCTGTTACTGCAGTAGAAGTTCTTTTTCCCTTCATACACCAGACTTCCGCATACCGGACAAGTTCCGATGCTTTCCCTTGTCTGGAATCTTCTGGTTTCTTCCTCCGGGATCGTGTCACATCCATTCAGCATCATGGTGATCATATTTTTGATCCCTGTCATAAAGGTATCCGGAGTGATCTTACCTTTCTCCATATCCAGAAGCTGATTTTCCCATTCCGCTGTCATGCTGGCTGATTTCAGAAAGTCGGGCAGGATCTCAATCAGAACCTTTCCATCTTCTGTAGGAATGATCTGTTTTCCCTTACGGACGGCATACTGGGAATGTACCAGTTTTTCAATGATTCCTGCTCTGGTTGCCGGAGTTCCCAGCCCCTTTTTCTCTGTATCCTCATCGAATTCCTTATTCCCGGCTGTCTCCATAGCTGCCAGCAGAGTATCTTCGCTGTACTGTTTCGGTGGGGAAGTGAGATGCTCCGATTTATCAGCTGCCACATTGTAAAAGATCTGTCCAGGAGTCAAATTAGAAAACCGGTCTGTCTCTACATTTTCCGGATTTTCCATAGCCAGCCCATCTTTGTTCTTGAAACACTCTTCATAAAGCTTCCATCCCGTCTGCTTTACAACTTTCTTTTTTGCGGAAAACAGCTCGTTCTGGCATTTCACGGTGATATCGGTTTCTGTGAAAATATGATCCTTTTCTGTTGCTTCCACCATACGGACACAGATGAGGAACAATACCTTCTGTTCCCAATCCTTTAACTGTGACAGATCACAATCTGTTAATTCCACCGTTGGGATAATGGCATGATGATCGGACACCTTCTTGTTATTCAGGACAAGCTTGACATTTGGTTTCTCCGGCTGGTCAAAGGGACCTGTCAGCTGATACTTTTCATGAATTCTCCGAATCACATTTCCTGCAGTTACCTCCATATCCTCCGTCAGATACTGGCTGTCAGTTCTCGGATAGGTGATCAGTTTCTGCTCATACAAAGACTGTGCTGCATTTAACGTCTGCTGGGCAGTCATACCATAATGTCGGTTCGCTTCCCTCTGCAAAGTAGTCAGATCATAAAGCTTCGGTGGTCTTACATTCTTATCTGTTGAACGTATTTCTTCCACAACAGCATCGCTTCCCTGGCAAAGAGCTCTCAGCTTTTCTGCTTCCTTTTCATCAAAGATTTTCTGTCTTTCTACCTGCAGACCATCCAGATCCAGTTCCACATTGAAATACTTTTCCTTTTGGAATGAGGAAACAGCTCTGTCCCTGTCTACCAGCATGGCAAGCGTCGGTGTCTGGACACGCCCCACAGTCAGCTTCTTATAATATTTACTGGTGTAAGCTCTGGTTGCGTTCATTCCTACCAGCCAGTCTGCCTGGGCTCTGCACACAGCAGCATCGGCAAGGTTTTCATATGCAGACGCATCTTTCATTTGAGAAAATCCCTCACGGATGGCTTCATCTTCCATAGAACTGATCCACAGTCTTTTTACCGGTTTTCTGCTCCGGGAAAGATCATAGACTCTCTTGAAGATCAATTCACCTTCCCGTCCTGCATCACAGGCATTTACTACATAGTCAATATCCGGACGGTTCAGCAACTTCTTTAACACATAGAACTGATCCTTCTTGTCCTTTGACACTGCCAGTTTCCACTCCTGCGGAATAATGGGCAGATCCTCATAGTTCCATCTGCTGAATTTCTCGTCATAAGCATCCGGAGCCACATATTCAGCAAGATGTCCAAGACACCAGCTGACGATACAATCCTTTCCTTCCAGATATCCGTCTTCACGTTTCTGTGCGCCGATCACATCCGCAATGGATCTGGCTACGCTTGGTTTTTCTGTAATCACTAAATACATATTCTTACAACTCCTTTCACTTATATGGGAGCTGCGTTGCCCTTATACAACATCAGCTCCCACCTTTTTGGATTTATTCCTGTGATTCGACTTTCTCTTCCGGATTGTCTGATTCCTCATCCTCATTGATGGTCTCCAGCCCGTCATCCATTTCCAGACCTTCGTTTTCAGAATCATCATCTTCCTGCTTCGGTTTGTAGATCTTGAAGTAGTAATAGCCTGCAATCCCCGCTACAGCCAGAAGCAGGATCACAAACAGACCAGAATTTGTTGCTGTTTTATCCGGTTTATCTGCCTGTGTTTCTTCTTCAACAACCATGCTGCTTTCCGTATCGTCTGTATGATCATCCTCCAGGACTACAGAAGGGGCAGTCTCTAAAGTCTGCTGCTGATCCTCATCCAGAAATTCTTTCAGGTCATTTTCATCAATCTGAGACATCATGTACACGTTGTTCGTAGTAGCTGCCCGGTCGATTACGATATAAAACGTATTGTTATTCTTTGTTTTAATCGTCAGAAATTCCTTACTGGAATCATCGGTAATGTCATCCCTTACCTCTCCGTTACCAGGAACAGAGAACGGATCGCCATTTTCCTCGGTATGAGTATCCTCAACCACCGGTTCCTCCGTTTCTGTTGTTGATTCCTCCTGAGCAGCTTCTGTACCCTGATCCACATAGGCAAACGCAGTAGCCTGACTTCCAAAAAACATCATTGCTGCTGTCAAAAGCATCACCAGTTTTTTATTCAGTTTCTTCCATTTCACCATATTCATTTTCCTCACTTTCTCTTTTTTCTTCCTGAACAACAAAGGAGCCAGATTCTTCTTCTGACTCCCCGCTCGCTACAAATGATATCGTTCCATCCTGGATTCCGTTTAACAGGTCAAATAATTCCTGCCCTTTCAATTTCATTCCACGGATACTTTTGATCATTTCGTTATTTTCTTCCTCTTTCAGAGCTGACCGGACACCTTTCAGGTACATTTCCAGATCAGCAATCTTTTTTTCGGTCTTTTCAATCTCATCCAGATACTTTTTGATCTTCCGATTCAAATTTTCACCTTCCTTCTTTTTTATTTTTAAGGCAGTCTTCCAAAGCACATAAAATGCTGCTGCCAGTAGGATGTATTGATATTCGCATACTGGATCGGATCCCCGCAGTGAATCATCATTCCATTGCCAACATAAATTCCTACATGGCTGGCACCGCTGGTATTATAGGTTCCCTGGAAAAAGATGAGATCTCCCGGCTTTGCCTGTGACGGTGGAACATAAGTACAAAGGCCACGAAGCCCATCTGCGGTCCGACGTCCATAATTCCAGCCATTTCCACAATGATTAACTACCCAGGATACAAATCCGGAACAGTCGAAGCTGGTGCTCGGTGAAGATCCGCCCCATACATAGGGATATCCCAGATATTTTTCTGCTTCCCGGATCATTCTTGCAAAACGTTCATCCGACAGTGCTTCCGGCGGGATCTCATAGCTCATGCCGCCTCCGGCTCCGGTGATTCGGTTTACATCCCACAAATAATCCCGGTTGCCCAGTGTGGTATTTAATGCATCATACAGAATTTCCTGTTCCTCTGTCAGATTTGCCCTTGCCACTGCATCAAAATTCGTATTCGTGAGAGTGACATAGAGAACTCTCTGGGTGGTAGTGGTAGTAATCTCCACCTCCCGGCTGCCATTATCATCCGCCAGAAATGCTTCCCAGGTCTGATGTCCATGTGCACTGGCCGCAGAATGGCTGTCGTAATACACATCAAAAGCAACTCCATATCTGGCAAAATTTCCGGTATCCTCTACCGTATATTCCACACCGTTCATGATCACTTTTGTCCCCATGGGTACGATTGGATTATTTGCGTCTACCGCAATCGTATGATTGGCTGTCGGGTATGCACCGCTGGCTGTTGGTCCACCGGACCATCTTCCACAACAAATGGAGCAGTTACAATATCCGCTGGTTACCACATTTCCCAGGGATTCTCCCACACGTACTGTTCTCGTTTCTGTGACAGTTTCCGTCCTTCCATGGGTTGACAGATGATACTGTGCCTGAAACAGATCCTGTAATTCATCCTTTACATCGTCATAGGTATACCCACCATATTTTGCGGTCAGGTATGAAGTCAGATGATACGGATTATGCCCGATTTCGCTGACATTGTACTGATAGGAATCGTAATCCGGATATGTAGACTCCATGTTGTTGATCTGACGGTTCAACGCTTCTTCCATAGCAGCATAAGCATTTTCTGCAGCATAGATATCCGCATCGGTACTGGGATAGGTTGTCATACCGATCACGGAAGCTCCACCCTGAATCGAAGCACTGCAGCTTCCCAGAGAGACTGCAATCAGCATAAAAATGAGCGAAAAAATACCGATGCCAAGAAACATGGTACGGTTTCGCCTTACGATTTCTTTTAAAGCAATCTTGGCTTTTACCGTCATGTTCTCGACACCGGCAATCGTTGTTGCTCCCCCGAGACTTCCTGCTGTTTTTCCAGCTCTGGCAGCCCGGTAGGCATCTTTATATTTTTTTCTCTGGAAGAAGCGGTTTAGAAAACGCTTCTTTTCTGCATTTTGCACTGAATCTCTGGCAGTTCGGTCTGCTGCTTCCTTCGCAGCATCAAACTTCAATCTGGAAGCCTCCGGAGCATCCAGATTCATCCCTTTTCTGTGTGCTTTCACATCACTTCTCTGGCTTCTTAACTGTGCTCTGCGCAGACTGTGTGCTGCTTCATCAGCAGCTGCAATCACTGCACCGGAACCATCTACAGCAGCATTATCATCTCCATCCTCTGTTATCTGATTTCTGGCATATAGTGCCGCACCGGCTGCTACCTTTCGACCCATTCCTGTTCCGGCTCCGTGGATCATGCCGGATCCTTCATCACCAAAAGAAAGCCTACCCGATTTTTCCTGTTCTTCTGTCAGTCTCTTTCGAGCACGTTTCTTCTTTACTTGATCTTTCTGATCCGAGATACCGGATACTTCCGGAATCTGTTCCTGAGAATGAAGCTTTCCCTGGTACCGGCTATCCTTTTTTTCTATGATTCTTTCACTGCTTGCTTTTGAAAAAGTTCTTGCAGGTCTTTCTTCAGATGCAATATCCGAAGACATTCTTAATTCCTGCACATACCTTCTCATGCGTCGGTTATCAGTTCTTCCGGAACTGTCCGACAACCTTTTGCCGGGAGCCGCATTTTTCTCATCCCGCTCCTTACTGTCAAGTTCAGGTTCATCCCGGCTTTTCTGGCCGATTTTCTTCACAGAACCTTCCCGGAGTGTTTCTTCCGTCAGACCTTCTCTTGTCATTTTAGAAAAGATCTTGTCTTTCGCTGTATATTCTTTTCCTGCCATCTTTCCTCCTTTCCATCGAAAAAGACATAAGAAAAAGGCCATCTATCGTCTTTACGGTAAATGACCTTTCCTAAGAATCCCATTTTCAATTAAATCATTTTGTTTTCATAATCCTGTAATTCATGAAAAATATTATCTACAAACACAATATCCTCAACAATTCGATACAGCATAAAATACCTATGTGAAAGAAAATTTATCCTTCGATACCCCAGTTCTTTTAATCGAGGATTATCACACGGCTTCAAACTTCCTGCAACACTTTTAAGGCTCCGAATAGTAGCCTCAAAATCATCCAAAACATTTTTCGCCGCCTGATCACTTTTTTTCACCATAAGCAAATATCTGATGTATTGATTTAGATCTTCTTCTGCATCTGCTGTTACTACTACTTTATATTCCATACTTTTCCCTCATATCAGCAATAACAGCATCCGCAGATCGATAGTTACCCTTTGATGCAGATACTCTTGATTTCTCCAGTTTCTCCAACATCATTTCTTCAGACATGGCAGCATACGGATTATGCTCCACCCGTTTTATCTCAAATGGGAAACCGTTATTTGCAACAGCTTGTGTCAAAAACATCCGAATTGCAGAAGTAGTATCTGTGCCAAGATCTTTAAACAACTGGTCTGACTTACTCTTTAACTCATCATCAACACGTACTTGAATTGTACTAGCCATTCATTATTCCTCCATTTCTTTTTTATTATTATAATACACAATCATTGCTATTTCAATTCATTTGTATTGATTTTGCATCCAACTACAACCATCCGCCCGTTTTTATGTGAATACTCACAGGTAGAAAGAGTGATCAGTTTATCTCCATACTGTGCTGTATAACCAGTGTCATAATATGACCGTTTCTTGCATTCTTCAACAAAACTCATATAATCCTCAGCATTTTCTGCCTTGGTAAAAGAGTAGTATTCAAAATCATGCCCGGTATACACCGGAACAGCAAAGGCTGCTATGATCTGATACTGTTCCTTCCCATGAAGTGTGCTGTACTGGATGATCGGATGTTCCTGATAGAATTCTTCTGACTTATAACGATCCAAAGCTGCAAACATTTTTCCTAAACTCATATGATGACCATAGATAATCAGGTTATCTGCATCTTCCGGATCACAAAGTTCTGAGAGAAATGGTGTCCCGCTCACATCGTATTCTTTCTCGAAATTTCTTCGAAGATAGTAATTCTTTTCTTCCGGATGATACATGACCGGATAATTGATTGCTGTCCCTTCAATCTTTATCCATCCAATGCAGTCCGGATTCTTTTCATGTAAAGCCAGAAGGCCAGAATCAACAATAGCAGAAGGATTACTGTCTCCCTCAGCATCATCTTTTTTATCATTGGTTTCCTGTTCTTCATGGATTTGTCGAATAGAGTCGAATCCTGTTTCGCTTTTTCGATCTTCCAGATACATTCCCATCAGAAAATAGAGGCTGATGGAGAGAAGGATAATGGAAACTACAAACAGAATCCTCGATATCCATTTTCTCATTTGTTTTCCGCCTCCAGTTTCTTTCGTTCCTCGACTTCCTCCGGTTTTGTTGTCATCAAGGAATACAGTTTCAGACTCTTATCGAACTTATCCTTGAATGGAATGATGATATTTCCATAGAAAAGGAGACCTTCGCCTTCCCCGGAATTCGTTACATAGGATAACTGATACGGTGAAATGTTCAACTGTTTCGCCAGAATCTGCCTGTCGCCTGCAGCTTGATTCAGCATCAGGATAAAATCACTGTTTTCAAAGATATTTTCAATCTCCCGGCTGGCCAGAAGGTCTTTGATATTCTGAGTGATTCCTGTGGGAATTCCACCCCATTTGCGGAATCTCTTCCAGATTTCCACAGAATAAGCTGCGGTCTGTTCCTCTTTCAGAAGAAGATGGAATTCATCGATATAGTATCTGGTAGATTTCTGTGAGCCCCGGTTAATGGTAACACGGTTCCATACCTGATCCTGGACAATGAGCATTCCCAGTTTTTTCAACTGTTTACCCAGCTCCTTGATGTCGAAGCAGACAATCCGATTATTCAGTTCCACATTTGTCTGATGGTTAAACACTTTCAGAGAACCATTAACGTAGATTTCCAGTGCTGTTGCAATACGCTGGGCCTGGGGCTCTTTCTGCTTCCTCAGACAGTCATACAGATCTCCCAGTACCGGCATATTTTCCGGTTTCGGATCTGCAAAATATTTCTGATATACAAGAGGCAGACACCGGTCGATCACTGACTTTTCCTCTGCCTCAATACCATTTCTGGTTCCCATGATCAGCTCACACAACGACAGGACAAAATCTGACTTCACACCCAGCGGATTATCATCATCGGAATAATCCATATTGATATCCATGGGATTAATATAATCCTTGCTGGTCGGAGAAATGTGGATAACCTGACCGCCGAGGGCATGAACCAGTGGATAATATTCTCCCTCCGGATCACCGATGATAATATCGTCATTTGTCACGAAAAATGCATTTGTAATTTCTCTCTTAGCCGCAAAGGACTTTCCGGATCCAGGTGTACCGAGGATCAGCCCATTCGGGTTTTTCAGCTTCTTCCGATCTACCATGATCATATTGTTGCTGAGGGCATTCAATCCATAATAAAGGGATTCTCCACCCATGAACAATTCCTGTGTTGTGAAAGGAACAAAGATAGCTGTGCTGGTCGTAGTCAGTGCCCTTTTGATCGGCACATGATTGACACCAAGCGGAACACTGCTCATCAGCCCTTCCTCCTGTTGATAATCCAGACGCCTTAACACACAGTTATATTTCTGAGCGATACCGGCAGTCTGGAATACTGCATTTTCCAGATCCTGTTTACTTTTTGCTGTATTCAAAAAGAGCGCAGTTACCAGGAACATACGCTCATTTCGTGACTGCAGATCTTCCAGAAGTCTCTTTGCCTCGCCGCCATACGTATTCAGGTCTGACGGGATGATGTCCATATCATATCCGGAACGAACTGCCTTTTTCTGTTCTTCAATTTTCATACGGTTGATATCTGTCACCTTGCTTTTTACAAGCTTGATGGCTTTCATCTGATCTACCGACTGCACATGAAGGTTTACGATCAGATCCTTATCCATATCCAGAAACTCTGCCAGCATTTTATCCGTAAGCTCCGGAGCCAGAATCTGCAGATAGGAGACTGCGCCAATCGTTATCCCCATCTGGAATGTCTTCCCTTCTTTAAATACAAAGCTGGTCGGTGCCACATAGTCCTTTGTACTGAGACCCGTCCGGATCATGGATCCATAATCAAACTGGAAATCGGCACTGGCATCCGGATTAAATGTTTCATACATAATCTGAAGCCGCTCCACACCATTCAGGGGATATGCCGGTACACCAAGTACCTTGAAATTATTCAGGATATCCGACTCGATACGTTCCAGCTTCGGTTTCGCCAGCTTGATATTCTCCGCTTCGATAGAAAACGTGATATATTTTGACTTTACCAGACCGTTATTACCCTTTGCCAGTTGCTTTTTAAGCATCTGTGCATATTCCATGCGGACATCATCAAACTCATCATGCTGAGGCCGGATACGGATCACATTCTCAAATTCCTTCATATTACTTTTGTGATTGATAAAGCTCAGCTGGAAATGGATGCTGCTGTCAAAATAGTTGAGGAAATCACACCAGTTTTCAAAAATAGCATTCTTATCCTCATTCTGTGCCAGCTGATAGTTGATATCATAAAACCGGATACATTTGGAATATGTATTTCCCTGTACCCGGCAGATTCCATCCTTTCCCATCTCTTTGTATCGAATCGTCTTTTGTACCGAAAGCCGCTTTTCTTCTTTTTTCTTTGACTTTTTGGTGCTGTTATTTTTTCTTTTTGACACCTGTCCTTCCTCCCTTCTTTTCTTTGACTGGATTTTTAGAACCGGTTGTTTCCGGATTAGATTCATAATAATTCTCTGTTTCATAGGTTCTGACCGGTGGCCGGAACACTTTTACATTCAGGATGTGCAAGATCACATCCTCGAGATGCATCCCATCTTTTTCATACATGGCAAACATAAATGCCGGCAACATTAGAATCACCATAACAGTAGCCGCATTTGACATTCCAAGTATTCCTCTTGTGAGAAAATAAAACGGAATACCAATCGCTGCACCGATACCGATGCAGATGATCTGTCTCTTTGTCAGATTAAAAGCCACTTTGTTTTTTACTTTTGTCAAATCCTTTGGAACACTGACATATGCCATGGTTTATCTCTCCTTCCTGTGATTAATTTAATGGGCATTAAAAATGGACTTGCTCAGGGATCCTGTCTTAAACAAACTAAAACACAGGATGACTGTATAAGCCATTACGCCAAATAATGAAGAACTCAGATTATCTGAATACTGGATACCCGCTACCAGCACAGCATAGATAGCGACGCAAACCATCATCAGAAATGCCTGGAATGCCAGGGCAAAGAGTCCTCTGAAATAATTGGTTCCGATCTGTCCCCACTCTCTGTTGCTCATTGTGGCGAACGGAATCGGCGCGACCGAAGTATAAAGGTAAATCTCAATCATACGTCCATATAGAATTACGGTGATCAATACGGACATGATTCTCATACAGAAGCTGACGATCAGGGTTTCCAATGCCAATACTACTAATTCTCCAATCTCCATGGCTTCCAATGTAGCCTCCAGATCGGTCAATGCCGAACTGATATCAATGGCTGTACTGCCTGTGACCACACCGGATGCAGCATTTACTACATGCTGACCTACATCAAAAACAGCCATTGTAATCGTAAAAGTATTGCTTACCAGATACACTGCGATCCACATCTTCACAAAGTATTTGAAGAACATCCATGTATCAATATCATGCATGTTATTACGCTCAGTAAGCATGGAAATCAGTTCATAGCAGAGCACAAACGTAATGATGATACCTGCAATCGGTAAAATTACCGAATTGGACAGGTTCTGGATCATACTGAATATGCTGCCATTCCATCCCTGGGGAGTCTGTCCAACCTGGCTTGCAATCTCACCAGTTTTCTGATTGACATCAGTAAACATCTGATCCAGGTTGGAATTGATCATCCCTGTCAGGAGTTCCCTCATCCATTCTTCGATCGCATCAAAAATCTGATCGAACATGGATAACTACTCCTTTCTCTTAACCAAACAGTCCACTAAGAAGCGGAATTAACTGAGTACCGATGAGGATTACACCACCACCGCTCATAAGCTGTTTGATTCCCTGAGACTTTGCCCCCGATAGCGATAGGTAATCCTTTGAAGTTATCTCCGGATTTTCCCCCGCTCCACACC